>FLNY01004374.1_pt1 | contig 59948 bp, 36 predicted proteins | sample 1140381 | NCBI WGS metagenome assembly FLNY01 (sample SAMEA3878172, study PRJEB12797) | bioreactor metagenome | biome: Moose rumen | place: Sweden | collected 2011-10
GCCTCCGGCCTATCCTACACATCCGATGCCCGGACGCAGCACTAAGCTGCAGTAAAGGTTCACGGGGTCTTTTCGTCCCATCGCGGGTAATCGGCATCATCACCGATACTACAATTTCACCGGGCTCGCGGTTGAGACAGTGTCCGGATCATTACACCATTCGTGCAGGTCGGAACTTACCCGACAAGGAATTTCGCTACCTTAGGACCGTTATAGTTACGGCCGCCGTTTACCGGGGCTTCAACTCACACCTTCGCCTTGCGGCTGAGCGCTCCTCTTAACCTTCCGGCACCGGGCAGGTGTCAGGCTGTATACGTGGCCTTCATGCTTTGCACAGCCCTGTGTTTTTGGTAAACAGTTGCCTGGACCGTTTCTCTGCGCCTCACAAACAAGTGAGGACCCCTTCTCCCGAAGTTACGGGGTCAGTTTGCCTAGTTCCTTAACCGCGAGTCACCCGAGCGCCTTGGTATACTCTACCCGACCACGTGTGTCCGTTTACGGTACGGACGGCTGCTGGGCTGAGGCTTAGCGGGTTTTCTCGGCGGCATGATTACCCTCGCTCTCCGCCGGGACCGGAGTCCCCGCGGTACTGTCAGGTTCGGCTCCGCGCGTGTACTTCACTGCGCACGTCTGCGCCTACACCCTTCAACGCCCACTTCCGTCAGGGCGCGGAGGTTCCACTGCCGCGTCACCGCGTCGCACCCAGCGCCGGTGCCGGAATATCAACCGGCTTTCCATCGGCGTCGCCGTTCGGCTGGGCCTTAGGGACCGACTAACCCCGGGACGATTGACGTCGCCCGGGAAACCTTGGTCTTACGGCGGGGGGGATTCGCGCCCCCCTTATCGTTACTTATGCCTACATCTGCTTTTCATGACGCTCCAGCATGCCTCACAGCACGCATTCAGCGCCGTCATGAATGCTCCCCTACCGATGACAAAAAAGTCATCCCACGGCTTCGGCGCGCAGCTTATACCCGATTATTATCCATGCCTGATTCCTCGACTAGTGAGCTGTTACGCACTCTTTGAATGAATGGCTGCTTCCAAGCCAACATGCTAGCTGTCATAGGAAAGAGACTTCGTTAGCCTAACTCAGCTGCGACTTCGGGGCCTTAGACGGTGGTCTGGATTCTTCTCCTCTCGGGAACGGACGTTAGCACCCGCCCCCTTTCTCCATGGCTTGGCGCTCAGGCATTCGGAGTTTGGCAGGACTTGATAGGCGGCGAAGCCCTCGCATCCAGACAGTCGCTCTACCTCCTGAGCGGAACACCACAGGCAGCACCTAAATGCTTTTCGGGGAGTACGAGCTATCTCCGGGTTTGATTGGCCTTTCACTCCTACCCGCACCTCATCCGGAAGCTTTTCAACGCTTATCGGTTCGGCCCTCCATCCCGCGTTACCGGGACTTCAGCCTGGGCACGGGTAGATCACCCGGTTTCGCGTCTGCCGCCACAGACTCAACGCACTCTTCATGCTCGCTTTCACTTCGGCTGCGCGGCTCATACCGCTTAACCTCGCCGGTGACGGCAACTCGTAGGCTCATTATGCAAAAGGCACGCCGTCACTGCCACAACGGACAGCTCCGACAGCTTGTAGGCGCATGGTTTCAGGTACTCTTTCACTCCTCTGCGAGAGGTGCTTTTCACCTTTCCCTCACGGTACTGGTCCACTATCGGTCTCTGGAGAGTGTTTAGCCTTGGCGGATGGTCCCGCCGGATTCACACAGGGTTCCACGTGCCCCGCGCTACTCAGGAACACCGCTCGCACACAACTGACACTTCGGATACGGGACTGTCACCCTCTGCGGACAGACTTTCCAGACTGTTCTCCTCGCGTCAGACATGTGACTCAGCGCGGGTCCTACAACCCCCGCAGGGCCTCGACCCCGCGGGTTTGGGCTCCGCCCCGTTCGCTCGCCACTACTGGGGGTATCACTGTTGTTTTCTCTTCCTGCGGGTACTAAGATGTTTCAGTTCCCCGCGTTCGCCTCCTTATCCTACATAAGGATTCCCGGCCTCCTGCCGGGAGGGTTGCCCCATTCGGACATCCGCGGATCAAAGGCCGCATGCGCCTCCCCGCGGCTTTTCGCAGCTTGCCGCGTCCTTCATCGCCTTCCAGAGCCTAGGCATCCGCCATGCGCCCTTTCTTTCTTTCGCCGCCGCTACATCCCGAACCGGGATGAGCGGATATAACCTCCGGCAGTCATCAACAACAAGACCGCCGGCGTATTCACACTGGTCTACTCGATTTCGCTCGGGTCCCCATTCCTGGGAACCTTTCTCTTTCTGTTCCAATATGTCAAATAACGAACGCGCATATGCACGAAGTGGAGAATGACGGATTCGAACCGTCGACCCCCTGCTTGCAAAGCAGGTGCTCTAGCCAGCTGAGCTAATCCCCCATCACGCGGCTGTCATGAATCAGGAATCAGGAATCAGGTATTAGGAATTAATCCCCCTGTCCCAACCCTCGCTCACACGTAGTCCCTGGCAGACTTGAACTGCCGACCTCCACATTATCAGTGTGGCGCTCTAACCAACTGAGCTAAGAGACTCTCTCACGGACGGCACTACCCACTGCGGGATCTCCTGACCGCGGATATAGGGCTGACTGAGAACACGGAAAAAGAGAGCAAGGACTCACTTGTGATACGTGAGCGGCCGTCTCATGTGTGACCGCCTCCACCGCCTTCACCAGAAAGGAGGTGTTCCAGCCGCACCTTCCGGTACGGCTACCTTGTTACGACTTAGCCCCAATCACCAGTATCGCCCTAGGCCGCGCCTCTGCGGCTGCGGACTTCAGGCGCCCCCGGCTTTCATGGCTTGACGGGCGGTGTGTACAAGGCCCGGGAACGTATTCACCGCGCCATGGCTGATGCGCGATTACTAGCGAATCCAGCTTCGAGGAGTCGGGTTGCAGACTCCTGTCCGAACTGGGAGGGGATTTAAGGATTCGGGACATGTCGCCATGACCCAGCTCGCTGTGCCCCCCATTGTAACACGTGTGTGGCCCCGGACGTAAGGGCCGTGCTGATTTGACGTCATCCCCACCTTCCTCACGCCTTGCGGCGGCAGTATCCACAGAGTGCCCGGCTCTACCCGACGGCAACTGGGGACAGGGGTTGCGCTCGTTATGGCACTTGAGCCGACACCTCACGGCACGAGCTGACGACAACCATGCAGCACCTACACTACTGCCCGAAGGAGGGGGAGGTCTCTCTCCCCCGCCAGTAGCATTTCAAGCCCGGGTAAGGTTCCTCGCGTATCATCGAATTAAACCACATGTTCCTCCGCTTGTGCGGGCCCCCGTCAATTCCTTTGAGTTTCACCGTTGCCGGCGTACTCCCCAGGTGGGATGCTTAACGCTTTCGCTTGGCGGCGCAACCACAAAAGGCCACACCGCGGGCATCCATCGTTTACCGCGCGGACTACCAGGGTATCTAATCCTGTTTGATACCCGCGCCTTCGAGCATGAGCGTCGGTAACACCCCGGCAGGCTGCCTTCGCAATCGGGGTTCATCGTGATATCTATGCATTTCACCGCTACACCACGAGTTCCGCCTGCCTCTTGTGCACCCAAGAAAGACAGTTTCAACCGCATGACCCGGTTGAGCCGGGACATTTCACGGCTGACTTGACTTCCCGCCTGCGCTCCCTTTAAACCCAATAAATCCGGATAACGCCCGGACCTTCCGTATTACCGCGGCTGCTGGCACGGAATTAGCCGGTCCTTATTCGCGCGGTACCTGCAAGGGGGGACGCGTCCCCCGCTTTATCCCCGCGCAAAAGCGGTTTACAACCCGTAGGGCCTTCATCCCGCACGCTACTTGGCTGGTTCAGGCTTGCGCCCATTGACCAATATTCCTCACTGCTGCCTCCCGTAGGAGTCTGGACCGTGTCTCAGTTCCAGTGTGGGGGACCTTCCTCTCAGAACCCCTATCCATCGAAGGCCAGGTGGGCCGTTACCCCGCCTGCAGCCTAATGGAACGCATCCCCATCCCGCTCCTTCACATTTCGTGGCAACACCATGCGGCATCAACACAACATCGGGGGTTAATCCTCATTTCTAAGGGCTGTCCCCGGGAGCGGGGCAGGTTGGATACGCGTTACTCACCCATCCGCCGGTCGCCATCAAAAGTAGCAAGCTACTCTTATGCTGCCCCTCGACTTGCATGTGTTAAGCCTGTAGCTAGCGTTCATCCTGAGCCAGGATCAAACTCTTCACTGTAAAAAAAATATTCTCGTAAGCCAAACCCTAAAAGGGAAAGGCGAACTGTCCTGATTTGTCTGTCCGGCCGTAAAGGAGTCTCACTTCCGGCACAGCATATAATATATATAATGTGCCGGATTGACGTACGCTTGACGTATTCATGCGGCGCCTCCACTTTGAACTTTGAGCTTTGAGCGTCTCAGGCCCAGAGCCCATGAGCGTCGTAGTATGAAGCGCCGCGCTGCCTTGTCTCTTTTCCTGTTCCAGTATGTCAAATAACGATCTTTTCACACTCGCTCACGGATTTTTTCCGAAAGCGAGTGCAAAGGTACGACAATTTTATTTAACGGCAAAATATTTCAGGAATTTTTTCGGATTTTTTTTCAAAAAAAACACAAAAAAGTCAAAGTCTTCTTATATATAAAAGGTATAGTTTTTTTTGATGCGATTTTGTTGTCAATAAAGAGAAAACTGACTAACTTTGCAAGCAGAAAAGAAAAGCAAAAAAATGGCAATGAAAAAAAACATAAGATTTGTTATTACGATGCTGTCGCTTATGCTGCTGATGATCTTGTCGGTGGGGTGCAGCAAGGAAGAGGCTCCTGGTGATGTTGTAAAGAAGGCCTTTCATGGTGTTATCAGCCGTAATTTCGACGAGTTGGTAAGTACAGTTTATTTTCCAGACTCGTTGTCGGAAGAAGATGTTGAGATAGAATCGCTTAACGCCAAGCGTTTTTTCGAATTGCTGATGCGTCATATTGATGAAAACGGTGATTCCTTATCGAAGACCAACTTGCTGAAAAAAGTTCAGATCACGAAGGAGCAAGTCAAAGGCGACATGGCGATTGTGGGATATGAGACGTCGACTGCCGGTGGCTTCATAGAAAACGGAAATATGATATTACGACGCAACAAAGAGGGTGAGTGGAAAATTCCAAACATCCAGAACCTGATACCTTCCGCTGAATTCACGAAGGAAGGCAAAGATTAGCCCACAACGGTCATAAATAACAAAAACCTCCTGATTATTTCAGGAGGTTTTTGTCGAAGAAATTCTCTATTCGGGTGAAGAGGTGGTAACGTGTGTTACCTCCTGATATTCCGTGGTTTCGGTTGGTGTAGAACTGGTGTTCGAACTGTATGTTCTCCTGCACGAGCCGTTCGCAGAGTTCTGCCGCATTCTGGAAGTGCACATTGTCGTCTGCCAGTCCGTGGCAGAGGAGGAGTTTCCCACTTAGTTTCTGATAGCGGTGCATCGGTGAGATGTCGTATCCCTGCGGGTTTTCCTGTGGTGTTCTCATATACCGTTCTGTATAAGCGCTGTCATAGTATCTCCAGTCGGTGACAGGAGCGACAGCTACTCCGCAGTTGAACACTTTCCTGCCCTCACACATAGACATGATGGTGTTGAAACCTCCGAAACTCCATCCCCAGATGGCTATACGTTCTTTATCGACATACGGCAGTGAACCGAGATAAATGGCCGTTTCCACTTGGTCTTTCGACTCTTTATCGCCCAAGGTCATGTAGGTACACTGCTGGAATTCCCGTCCTCTTCCGCCTGTACCTCTTCCATCGACACAAGCAACGATATATCCTTTCTGCGCAAGTCTGTGTTCCCAGATGAGTCCCCTTGCATTTCCGTTATCCCAGGAGTTATGTACCTGCTGGTCACCCGGTCCGCTATACTGGTACATGATGACCGGATACTGTCTAGTCGGGTCGAAGTCAGCCGGTTTGACCATCCATCCGTTGAGCTGTACTCCTTCAGAAGTGGTGAAAGAGAATAATTCCGGTTTTGCGATATTGAGTTGCGCATATACCTCTTTCAGCCTCTGGTTATCCTCCAGCACTCTCACCACCTTACCTTTGGCGTCACGCAGTGTAGAGATATATGGGGTGTTTATATCCGAGAACACATTGATGAAATATTTGCATCCATCGGAGAAATCAGCACTGTTCACACCCTTATCCTTAGTAAGCTGTGTTTTCTTTCCTTTCTCATCCACGCAATAGACATACTGTTCGAGCGGACTGCCTTCGTTGCTTGCGTAGTAGAACAGTTTTCCCTCCTTATCTGTTCCATAAAAATCCGTCACCACATATTCGCCTTTCGTGAGCTGTGTCTTAAAGGAGCCGTCCATATTGTAGAGATAGATATGCCTGAATCCGTCGCGTTCGGACAGTACTACGAACTGGTTGCCAGAGAAGTCGAGATGGTTGTAGAATGATGTCTCGATATATCTCTGTGCAGACTCCCTCAACGTGAGTGTCGCTTTTCCTGAGCGCGGGTTCACCATATAGATGTCGCACTGGTCCTGATGGCGGTTAAGCGTGACGACAGCTATTTTCTCAGGGTCGCTGGTCGGCAGGATTCGTGGTATATATCCATCCTCGTCGAGAGGCACCTCAAACGGTTGGATTCGCTGTGTGGCGATATCATAGCTGAGGGTGATGACTTTGGAGTTCTGCTCTCCTGCTTTCGGGTATTTAAACTCATAATTCGACGGATAGAGTCTATTTTCTTTCATCTGGGGAGCCATTCCCATAAAATTCTGGAAAGAGAAAGTCTTCACGTTTGTCTCGTCAGTCCGCATCCACGCCAGCATCTTTGAGTCCGCTGTAAAAGCATAGGCTTTGTTGTATTCAAACTCCTCCTCATACACCCAGTCGGGCTTGCCATTGATGACGTAGTTGAATCGTCCGTCGGTTGTCACCTGTGTCTCCTTATTCTGGTTAAGATCGACGATAAAGATGTTGTTTTTACGGACAAACGCCACTTTTGTGCCGTCTGGTGAGAACGACGGTATTTCCTGCTCGCCGTCCCTGGAGAGTTTTCTGAGCGACTTGTCTCTCATGTCGTAAACATACCATTCGGCAGTAGCCGACCGCCGGTATATGGCTCTTGCGTTGGTCTCCAGCAGGATTCTGTTCCCGTCGGGCGAGAAGATATAATCGCTGAAATAGGATATATTCTCCCCGTTGGTGTCGTTGACGGAGAAGAGTGTCTCCACCACCTCCCCTGTCTTGTAGGAACATTTCTGAATCTGCCTGTTAGTGACGCGAGAGAAATGTTCTCCGTCGGGCATGGAGTTGAGTCCTCCCACTCTCTGCGGGTAGTATCTGTAGCTGACGACGTCGCTCAGTTGGATCTGTTGTGCGACCGCAGTTGTTGCCGCCAAAAAGAAGAGGCAGCCGATTGTGAGTGATCTTCGCATAATTATCTGGTTTTGAATTTCTTTCCCTGGAACGCACCCCTTTGCTCCATCCGCTTGTCGAGTTTTGCCGTAAACTCAAAGTTTTTGAGTCCCCACCCTGATACAGCCAGCAGTTCCGGAGGTGACTGGGATACAAACCGTTCGAAAACGAGGTCGGGACGTGAGAGTTCTATGAAGTCTATGACGGTATCGATATATTCCCCCACGCTGTAGCGGTGGAAGCGCTGTGGGAAGGCTCTGAACTCCTCCGCCATCTTCGTCTGGCAAATGATTTGCAGCTGGTGGATTTTGAGCGTGGTCAGTGGCATGCTTGATATGTTTGCCGCCTCAGTCTGCACATACCCGCTGATTTCATAGGTTCCCGGCAGCCCGAGGATGATATGTCCTCCGGTGGCAATACCTCTCTCTGCCGTTTTCTCTATCATGTGGCGTGTGGTATTGAAGTCATGTCCGCGGTTAATATGTCTGAGCACCTCGTCGTCAGTTGACTCGATGCCATATTCCACAAGCAGTTGGCAACGTCTGTTCAGCTGCTCGAGGTAGTCGAGCAGCTGAACAGACACACAGTCGGGTCTGGTCCCGATGACCAATCCCACCACGTCGTCAGCCGCCAATGCCTCCTCATATTTCCGTTTCAGTTCGTCGAGTTCGCCGTAGGTGTTGGTATATGCCTGGAAATAGGCAAGATATTTCATCTGCGGATATTTCTTTCCGAAGAAATCCCTGCCTTCCTTCAGCTGGAGTGTGATGGACTTGTTGTTCTTGCAGTATGCCGGGTTGAATGTCTGGTTGTTACAATAAGTGCATCCCCCCCACCCGATTGTGCCGTCGCGGTTTGGGCAAGTGAATCCTGCGTTGACAGATATCTTCTGCACCTTATATCCGGTCCACCTGTTCAGCCAGTCGCCAAAGGTGTTATACCTCCTGTTCTGCATTTCTCTGTTTCTTCCAGCAGAGGAATAGTGCAGCCAGGACAGCAAGCAGTAGCACGGCAAGGCAGATGTATGCCACGGTCTCTGTGGTGTTGACCGACTGCGGGTTGAACACCATCTCGATGACATGTTTTCCAGCCGGCACATTCATAGCTCGAAGCACATAGTTGGCACGTGCGATTTCTGCCGGTTTTCCGTCGATGGTAGCTTCCCATCCCGGATAGTATATTTCCGAGAATACCGCCACGCCTTCCTTCTTGGCCTGCGTCTCATATTTGGCGGTTGTTGACGTCTGATCCACCAGTCTCACATAGTCGGCCGAGTCAGCCTGGCTGATGTTTTTGTTGATAATATTTGCAAACTGCTTGTCAACCACAGCTGTATGGCGAGGTGACACTTGGTGGAGTGCGTCGAGTTCCTGGTTGGCGTTGTCCACCACCTTGACTTTGTCGACAAACCATGCGTTACCGTAGGCAGTCGTATTCTCAAGAGGAAACTGCTGGTTCTGGTCGCCCCAGATAAACCACCTGGTATTGAGCATATTGAGAACCGGGCAGATAGTGTCGGCATCGAGTCCTGAAAGGTCATAAACCGGCATTTGCAGGTTGTCCGCCTCCACCATGGCCTTAGTGTCGACCCTGTCTTGTGAGAACATGTTCAGCGCCTTCGGATATTCGTCGGTGATATGTGTCTCTATCAGTTCCTGATATCTTCTGAGTTTTGCCGGGTGGTAGCCTCCGACAGAGTTATAGAAGAATGAGGTGGTGTTGTCGTTGAAGGTGCTGACGGTTCCGTTGAACACACGGTAGTCCCGCTTGTCCCCACTTTTTCCGAGGATATACTCGTCGATTGGAGTTTTCTGTCGTTCAGCTTGTTCAGCCGGCTGGCGGAACATGCTATCGTTCATATATCGTTTGTTCACTTGCCACATATCGATGAGGCACAACAAGATGATAAGTCCTCCGATGGCAGTTGAAGTGGTCCATGCCACCTTTCCTTTGTTTTTCTTTGCTGTTGTGTAGTAAGCATATAGTAGCACAGCTCCTACGAGGATGATGAGGATGCTTCTCCATGCGTCGGCTGTGAGCATGGCCGCACGCATTTCGCTGATGGAAGCGATGATCATGCTGGCCGACTGAGGGTCGAGCTGTTTTGTGACGCTCTCCCTCTCCATGGACGACACGCATTCGCCTCCCGCAGTCGGAGCGAGCGCAAAGAAGAGACAGATTGCCACGGTGATGATGGTGCTGACGGTAAGTGCTCCGACCATCTTTGGTCTGGTCGCTTCACTTCCCATCCCTTCGATGAAAGTCTTCAGTCCGAACATTGCCAGAAGCGGGATGGTGAACTCCGCCACAACTAGTATAGATGAGACAGTGCGGAATTTTGCGTAGAGCGGTACGTAGTCGATGAAGAAGTCGGTGAATCCCATGAAGTTCTTACCCCATGAGAGAAGAATCGAGAGGATGGTGGCAGCTACGAGCGCCCATTTCCATGGGTTGCGGTTCGGAATGACGATGAGCGCCAACACGAAAAGCATACACACGAGCGCACCGACATAGACCGGTCCGGAAGTACCCGGCTGCTCTCCCCAATACTGCCCAACTTGGTTGTAGATACCCGCATTGTTGATTTGTGGGTCAGCCTTCTTCATGGCAGTCTTATTCATGACCAGTGGCACGCTTGCGCCTCCCTTCACGTTCGGAATGAGCAATGTCCAAGTCTCAGATATTCCGTAGCTCCAGTTGGTGATATAGCTGCGTTCGAGTCCGCTGTCGGTCTGGTCGTCCTCTTTTCCCTCCTTCACCAGCTCGCTCTTGCCTCTCATCGTGTCCTCTGAATACTTATAGGTGTGGTAGAGGTTGGATGCGTTCATTCCGACCGCAATGACTGCAGCCGCAGTGATAGCCAGCGTGGCCAGTCCGAGTTTTTTGATTTCCGCCTTTTTGACGCAGACGAAGATGAAGGTGAGGTAGAGGAGTATTTCCGGTATGAGGAAATAGTATGTCATCTGCACGTGGTTGCCGTTGATCTGTAGTGTGGCAAATAGCGCTGTGATGATGAATCCCCAGAGGTATTTTCCTTTGAAGCATAGCACCATGCCGGCGATGGTAGGTGGTATGTAAGCCAATGTGATAGCTTTCCACAGATGTCCTGCCGCAATGATGATAAAGAAATAGCTGGAGAAAGCCCATACGATGGCGCCGAGTACCGCCATCCAGCGTCGGAAGTCGAAGGCTCTGAGCAATATATAGAATCCGAGCATGGATGCAAACACATACCACACATAGTCAGGCAATCCGAGATGATATATTTTCTCCACGAACGACATGGTTTTTGTAGAGTCATAACTAGGAGCGATCTGATAGGTAGGCATACCTCCAAAGATGGAGTTGATCCATCTTGGTGTCTCCCCGTTGTTCGCTTCTCTGTATTTGTTGATTTCCACTCTCAGTCCGTCGTTGGCGGAGTTGTCCTCGCCCGTGAGTCTCCATCCCTTGAAAGCAGGAGCAAAATAGACAGAAGCGATGACTGCGAAGGCCAGCACCACGGCCGCCTCCATCAGGATTGGTTTTAAGTTCTTCTTCATTGTATCTGTTTGTTGATTATCTTCTTTACGAGTGATTTACAGCAGCTCTGGCAGTTCAAACATACGAGTGCTGTTCGATCCTTTGACGAGGATGGTCATTCCCTTCGGCTTGTTAGCCTTGAGCAGCGGCTTGATTTCCTCCACATTATTGAACACGCAGACGTTGTCGGGACAGTCACATTTGGCGAACTCTTCTCCTACCAGCCACACTTTCTCCAGTTCCATCTGTGAGAGCAGGAAGATAATCTTCTGGTGCTCTTCGCGACTCACTTCTCCCAACTCGCCCATTTGTCCGAGTACACACATCTTATGTGGAGCACTGATGAGCTGGAAGTTCTGCAATGCGGCTGCCATGGATGTTGGGTTGGCATTGTATGCGTCAATAATGACTGTGTTGTCAGCCGTCTTCTCCAGCTGCGACCGGTTGTTCGACGGCCGGTAGCCGGCAATGGCGTCAGAGATGTCGTTGTCGTCCACTCCGAAGTATTTTCCCACGGCGGCCGCAGCCAGTGCGTTGTCGATGTTATAGGCACCGATGAGCCGAGTCTGTACCTCATGGCCGTTCCAGTCGTAATGGAGATACGGGTTACAGTCGATAAGCCGTCCTTTTACGATAAGGTCCTCAGCCTCCTCTTGTCCGTATTTTATCAGTTCCAGTCCGCAGGCGATTTTCTTCAGATGTTCGTTATCGTTGTTGATAAAGACCTTTCCCCCGTGTTCGCGCAGGAAGTCGTAGAGTTCTCCTTTGGTGCGTATCACCCCTTCAAAAGATCCGAACCCTTCAAGATGAGCCCTTCCCACATTTGTGATGAGTCCATAGTCAGGTTCAACGATGTTGACCAGTGTCTTGATTTCTCCGGGGTGGTTGGCCCCCATCTCGATGACTGCCATCTCATGCTCAGCAGTGAGCTGGAGCAGTGTTTTCGGCACACCGATGTGATTATTGAAATTACCCTTGGTATAGAGCACATTGTACTTCTTGGAGAGTACTGTCGCGACGAGTTCTTTAGTTGTGGTTTTCCCGTTTGTGCCGGTTATGCCCACAATGGTGACTCCCAGTTGTTTGCGATGAAAGTTAGCCAGTTTCTGGAGAGTTTTCAGTACATCGTCCACGAGAATGACATGTGCATCGCCGTCGTCATACTGTCTCTCATCGATTACCGCATAGGCACACCCGTTGTCGAGTGCCATCCTGGCATAAGCGTTCCCATTGAATTTCTCACCTTTGAGCGCAAAGAACATCGCCCCCTGTGTGCAGTCTCTGCTGTCGGTTGTGATATAAGGATGTTGTAGAAAAATTTCATAAAGTTGCTGAATGTCCATATTGAATAATAATTTGCTCACAAAGTCGGTCAATGTCCCACGGGAAGGACACAAATTTTATGCAAATATAGCACAAAAACGTGAAACAGAGCCAAAAATTCAATAATATTAATTATTTTTGCAAACAGAATCACGAATAACGCCACGAAAGCGAAATCTTTGACCCCGACAATCAACATAGGAGGCCGTTTGCTTGACCTAAGTCAGCCGTTGGTGATGGGCATATTGAACGTCACCCCCGATTCTTTTTACGCCATGAGCCGTAAGGAGAGCGACACATCCATTATGCGCCGCACGGAGGAGATTTTATCCGAAGGTGGCGACATCATTGATATCGGTGGTTGCAGCACCCGTCCCGGCTCTGCGCCAGTGAGTGAGGAAGAAGAGCTGGAGCGAGTCCGCAATGGCTTATCGCTGGTACGTCGTGTGGCCCCTGATGCCATTGTGTCGGTTGACACCTACCGCTCTTCTGTTGCCCGTATGAGTTGCGAAGAATTCGGGGTGGCCATCGTCAACGACATTTCCGGTGGCAGCGGTGATGCCCAGATGTTCGACATCGTCTCTTCCCTTGGTGTGCCATATGTGCTTACCTACAACCGAGGCACAGATGGTCTGAAATCCGCTGACGTAGTGGGTGACATGATGCTGTTTTTCTCCTGCCGTATCCAGCAGTTGCTCGTCCGTGGTCAGAAAGACATCATCCTCGATCCCGGTTTCGGATTTTCCAAAGACCTGGATGAGAATTACCGCATCGTTTCGAGCCTGTCGATGTTGGATGAATTTGGTCTGCCGGTGCTGATTGGAGTTTCCCGTAAGCGCATAATTCACAAGTTGTTGGGCTGCAGTATTGAAGAGTCACTGAACGGGACCACAGCTCTCCATATGGCATGTCTGCTCCGTGGAAACTGCCATCTGCTCCGTGTCCACGATGTGAAGGCCTGCCGCGAAGTGGTGACCATCTATAATCAGTTGAGAAAATCAGAATGACAAAGACACCATGATAGATTTTGGAATCAAAGACGCCATTGACATATTATGCGTCGCATTTTTGCTTTATTACTTCTACAAAATCATGAAGGACTCGGGATCGCTGAACACATTCTTCGGCATTCTCGTGTTTTTCGTGTTATGGATTATCGTATCTCCAGTACTGGAGATGAAACTGATGGGTACGATTTTCGACAAGTTGGTGAGTGTGGGTGTGCTGGCGCTGATTATCCTGTTTCAGGAGGATATCCGCCGTTTCTTTCTCACTTTGGGTTCCAATAACCGCTTTACTGCCATCACCAAGCTTTTCTCAAAGAAAAAGGCAAAGGAAGAGGAAAACCCAGCCATTATGCAGATTGTGCGTGCCTGCGATTTTATGAGCAAGCACAATGTGGGAGCGCTGATTATCATAGAGCGTACGATGTCGCTGACGGACATCGTAAACACTGGTGAACTGATTGATTCCAACATCAACGCCCAGCTGATTAAGAACATCTTTTTCAAGAACTCACCTTTGCACGACGGTGCGATGATTATCCGCAACAACCGTATCTGCGCCGCGGCCTGCATCCTTCCCGTTTCTCACAACACTGACATTTCGAAGGACTACGGACTGCGTCACCGTGCTGCTCTTGGTATCACGCAACAGAGTGATGCCGTGTCGGTGGTGGTATCCGAGGAGACCGGTCTGATCACGATTGCCCGCCGTGGCCGTTTCGTGAAACAGAACACATCGCAGGAGGAACTGGAGAGCTATCTTACCACTGTGATGTGAAAAGGTGAGAGCGGAGAGGTGAGAGCAGAGAGATGAGAGATTTTGACGAATTAAAACTGGCTAACAATATGAAGAAACTGATTGTAACACTGATGGTTGGCATGGTATGTATGGTAAGCTATGCAGGTTTTCCGAAACAGACAGACGTTTTGGCCGCCATGCATAGGGCTAATGACTATTTCATGCAGAAATATGCGGATCCAGGTCAGCCAACATTCGTAAAGAAAGAGCGCCCGAGCAATCTATGGACCCGCGGTGTGTATTTTGAAGGATTATGCGAGTTGGTGGCATTAGACGGCGAGGCACGTGATGAAGATTATCTGTTGCGTTGGGCCAATGCCCACCGTTTTATGCCCCGTAACGGTGTGACCACCCGTGATGCAGACGACTACTGCTGCTGCCAGGCGTATGAGTATTTGTATGAGCGTGAATATGCCAAGACTGGTGTCCGCAAGAAAGAATGGCTGGCACCGACCATCGCCTGTATGGACAACCTGCTAAAACCAGTTGCCCCTACGAATCCGAAGTGGACGACTAACTCCGTGGAAGACTGGACCTGGATAGACGCCATCCAGATGGGGCTGCCCGTGTTGACCCGTCTGAGCCGCATCCTATATTTCGAGGGAGACCCCAACTGTCAGCGTTATGCAGAGCAAGGCTGGAAGATGTATGAATGGACCCGTAACACACTTGCAGGCGGCTTGTTCAACGAGAACGAAGGGTTGTGGTGGCGCGACAAGGACTTTGTTCCTCCATATAAGGAGCCGAACGGAGCCAACTGTTACTGGAGCCGTGGCAACGGCTGGGTTTATGCGGCCTTGGTGAGAGCGATGGAAAACGCATTGCTTGCTAAACACTCAGCCCCTGCGAACCTAGAGCCTCGCGGTGAATACAAATGGACCGTACAGGATTATGAGAGCCATTACGACAACTACGAGAAAGATTTCTGCAAGATGAGTTATGCACTTGTACGTTGTCAGCGCAAAGACGGGTTCTGGAATGTGAGTCTTCACGACGAGAGTAACTTCGGAGGTAAGGAACTGACCGGCACTGCCCTTTTCATATATGGTATGGCATGGGGTGTACGCCATGGGATTCTCCCAAAGAAATTGTTTAAGCCGCTTATATCAAAGACATGGAAGGCTATGGTGAAATACTGCCTGCACGAGAATGGTTTTCTCGGCTATGTACAAGGTACAGGTAAAGAGCCGAAAGACTCCCAACCTGTGGGCTATACCGTTGAGCCCGATTTCGACGACTTCGGTCTAGGCTGTTTCCTTCTGGCTGGAGCTGAGGTGTATAGGATGGGTGAGAGGTGAAAGGTGAGAGCGGAGAGGTGAGAGCGGAGCGTGTTTGAATTGTTTAGAGTAGATTATTTTTAAAGCCGAATAATGAGTAAAATAATAAATACATTGATGCTGGCAGTGTTGCTGATGCTAGTAGCATGCGGTGGCGAGGATGTGAAGCAGGGCAAAAAGAAGAAATTGCTTGGTCCTGTAAACTCTGCTCCGTATGAGTTGCTGGTGGTATGCGACAAAGACTGGTATGGAAGTGAGGGCGGTGAGCCGTTCAGGAATTTCGTGAACACGTTCATGCCCGGCATGCCTCAGAACGAGCCGATTTTCAAAGTTATCTGCATCAAGAGTAGTGGCTTCACCAAAACGTTCTGTGCCTTTGGCAGCATCTTGTTTGTGAATGTAGGCCCCGACTATCCCAAGGAGGAGATGATCACCGCCCGCAACATGTATGCCCGTCCTCAGATGGTCATCACACTGAACGCCCCCACCTACGACGGCATCATCCACCTGATTGAGGAGCGTGGCGACCAGATTCTCGAGCTTTTCGACAGCAATGAAATGGGTCGCTCCATCAGCCTGCTTCGCAAGCGCTACAGCGGTGTGGTCCAGAAGAATGCCCGTCGGATGTTCGGCTGCGACTGGCATATGCCCGAAGAGCTTACCCAAATCAAGTTAGGCAAAAATTTCTTCTGGTCCTCATCACAGGACAACACCTATAACGCCTGTATGTACAGCTACCCGTGGACTTCGCCCGACACCTTCACCAAAGAATATTTCACGGAGAAACGCGACTCGTTCATGCGCCTGAATATCCAGGGAGAAGAATGGGGTCAGCACATGGAGACTGATGTCAGCACGCTGACCGTGAAAGAGCGGATGCTCGACGGCCATTATGTATACTGCGTTTATGGCCTGTGGGACATGAAGGGAGATGCGATGGGTGGTCCGTTCGTAAGCTATGTGCAGCTCGACAGCATCAACAAGAAGATACTTGTGACTGAAGGTTTCGTCTATTACCCTAACAGAAAGAAAAAAAAGATGGTGCATGCACTGGAGTCTGGTCTTCGCACCCTGAAAATGAACGTAAACTGATAATTTGAACAACAATCTTTATTTTTGGACAATTGACATCTGCTGTCCGTCTCTTTTTTATTAATTTTGCGTCAAATTATTTTTTTGATTATGAATCGACCAGTAGTCTTTTTTTTAATATTCATTCTTTGCCATATAAGCTTTGCACAGCGGAGAACAGACCTCTCCGGGGAGTGGACCTTTGAGATTGACCGTCATGATGTGGGTAAATCCGAACATTGGGAAAACAAAAACCTGGGCGACCGCATCATGCTGCCCGGTTCGATGCCCGAGCGTATGAAAGGCGATGACATCAGTGTGGACACCAAATGGGTGGGGTCTCTCTACGACAGCTCCTATTTCTACAACCCGTATCTGAAGAAATACCGTGAGTCCGGAAAGATGAAGCTGACCTTCTTCCTCACGCCCGACAAGCATTTTGTGGGTGTGGCATGGTATAAGAAACAGCTTTCTCTAGGCAACATTGATGTTCAGAACAAGCGATATACCCTCTTCCTGGAACGTCCTCACATCCAGACCACTGTCTATGTGAACGGCGTGGAAGTGGGAAGTGACCGAAGTCTGTGTGTACCTCACGAATATGATGTGTCACGTTTTCTGAAAGAAGGCGAGAACATTGTTGCCATCCGGATCGACAACCGTCCGGAGACCGTGAACGTGGGACAAGACTCCCATTCCATCACCGACCAGACTCAGGGCGACTGGAACGGTATCGTTGGCCGGATGGAGTTGCGCGAGGAGCCCCAGCTGAGAGTCAGTCATGTTGAAGTATATCCTGATGTGACACAGAAGAAAGCCCATGTGAAGGTGAATATTGATGGCAGTGACAAACACAGCCGCCTCTTTCTCGTGGCAAAGAGTTTCAACGGCAAAGAGCGTCACATTCTCCGCGGGATTACCGAAATCGGCCGCATCGATGGCTCAGAAACGGTGGAAGTAGACCTAACGATGGGTGACAACATGCAGTTGTGGGATGAGTTTCACCCGAATCTCTACCGCCTTTATGCCTTGGTCTTGGGAGCGAAAGACAAGCGTGTGAAGACATTGTCAAACTTGTCTCCCGACCCGGAGAGCGACGCCTTGGAAGATGCGATGCAGGCAGGCGGGGCATACGAGACCGTGTTCGGCATGCGTAGTTTTGAGATTAAAGGCCGTATGTTTTATGTGAACGGCAGAGAAGTGCAGCTGCGGGGCACTGTGGAGAACTGTGACTTTCCTCTTACTGGTTATGCCCCGATGGATTTGGAATCGTGGCTGAAAGTGTTCCGACGTTGTAAAGCCTATGGCTTGAATCATATGCGTTTCCATTCTTATTGTCCTCCAGAGGCCGCTTTCCTGGCCGCTGACATGACAGGATTTTACCTGCAGCCAGAAGGTCCGAGCTGGCCAAACCATGGAGTACGACTTGGGTATGGCAGCGATATCGACACCTACCTGCTGGAAGAGACCCAGCGACTGACCAAAGAATATGGCAATCACCCCTCGTATTGTATGTTAGCCTGCGGTAACGAACCTGCCGGCCGTTGGGTGGAATGGGTGAGCAAATTTGTTGACTACTGGAAAGAGGCAGACAGCCGGCATGTATATACTGGCGCGAGTGTAGGCGGCGGTTGGGCATGGCAGCCGAAGAGCCAGTATCACGTGAAAGCCGGAGCGAGAGGATTAGACTGGAACAGCCGTGCCCCTCAGTCGATGGATGACTATGTGAAGAATATCAGCCGTTATTCAGCGAAGGACATGACCACTGATATTCATGAGCCCTACGTGAGCCATGAGACAGGCCAGTGGTGTGCGTTCCCTAATTTCGATGAGATTCAGAAATACACCGGCGTGAACAAAGCCAAGAACTTCGAGGTGTTCAGAGATATTCTGAAAGACCACAACATGGAATCGATGGGCAGGAAATTTCTGATGGCCAGTGGCAAACTGCAGGCTTTATGCTACAAATATGAGATTGAGCGCACGATGCGTACTCCAGACTATGCCGGTTTTCAGCTGCTGGGTCTGAACGACTATAGTGGCCAGGGAAGTGCGCTGGTAGGAGTGACCGACGTGTTCTTCGACGACAAGGGTTATTGTTCAGAAAAACAGTTCAGCCAGTTCTGTGCTCCTGTGGTGCTTCTGGCAAAGATTCCGAAATTCACCTATAAAAATACTGAGACTTTCAAAGCCGATATCCTGCTCAACCAGTATGGTGAGAAAGATTTGAAAGATGCTGACATACGCTACTCCGTAACAGAGATTTTAAAAGACAGTGAATACACCGGGGACAGTCCGGCACTTGTCCTTGTCAACACCCTCTCACCTGTGACCACCTCATTATGTAAGCGTGACTTCCCTATCGGAGGCTGTCAGGAAGTGGGAACGATATCACTTGATCTGAGCCAATACACCCGTCCGACCCGTCTGGAACTGAGCGTAAAAGTGGCCGGCACTGACTACAAGAACAGCTGGAGTTTCTGGGTATATCCCGATGAGGTGTCCGCATCTGCCGATGGCATCTATGTCAGCGACTCTCTGGATGCCCAAGCACTGGATGTGCTGAAATCAGGAGGAAAAGTACTGATTGCCGCAGGAAAGAACGTGAAGTTCGGCAACGATATCGTCCAGCAGTTCACTCCTGTATTTTGGAACACCTCATGGTTTAAGATGCGTCCTCCACATACCACCGGCATCTATGTTGACAACAGCCATGCCATCCTGTCGGACTTCCCGACAGCTTATTATTCCGACCTTCAGTGGTGGGAGTTGGTGAACAAAGCCCCTGTGATGCAGTTTGATGAGTTTCCTGCTGATTTCCAGCCGATAATGCAGAGCATCGACACTTGGTTCCTCTCCCGTAAAATCGGTATGCTGTATGAAGCCAATCTGCTGAACGGCAAGTTGGTGATGACCACGATGGACATCACTTCGGACCTCGATCGTCGTATCGTCGCCCGGCAGATGCGAGCATCCATTCTGAATTATATGCGTTCGGACGCTTTCCATCCGGCATATAAGCTGTCGCCAGAAATCATCGGCCATCTCTTCACAAAGACTGCCCCTAAAGTGGATATGTTTACGAGCGACTCTCCAGATGAATTGAAACCGAAATTGAAATAATGAAAGCCTCTCCCCCCGCCCTCCCCCAAAGGGAGGGAGCCCCTTCGGGATGCCATCCGGATAGGATTCGTTAGCAGTTGGAAAAATGACGATAATTAAAGTGACTATATGAAAAAATTACTGACAGTATTGATGTTTGTGGCCGCCGCAGGTGCCCAGGCCCAGACATTTCATTTCTCGCTCGACGGCAGAGCTAAAGACGCCATCCAACTGACCGCCAGCGATGTGTTTACAAATGAGAAAGGCTATGGATTCGACTTCGTGAATATCATGAAGACATCCACCCTGATTAGCGACAAATTCAATAAGGAACTGAAAGGAGTGTCGGGGCTGACACCATCATTCATCTCCGTCCAGATACCTGACGGCAACTACAAAGTAACCATCACCCTCGGTAACAAAAAACAGGCAGGCAACACCGTGATCCGTGCTGAATCCCGCCGTCTTTTTCTGAAAGATATAGAGACTAAGAAGGGTGAGTTTAAGACCTATACATTTGTTGTCAACAAGCGTAACACTGATATATGGGGCGAAGACAAAGACGGTACAAGGAAGGTGGTGGACCGCGTGCGTATCAAAGACCGTGAGAAGACCAAATTGAACTGGGACGACAAGCTCACTATTGAGATAACCGGTGAAGCTCCAGCCGTGTCGGAGATACGGATTGAGCCAGCCCGTGAAGATGTGACCACCCTCTACCTCTGTGGTAACTCCACAGTGGTGGACCAAGACTACGAGCCATGGGCCAGCTGGGGTCAGATGGCACCTTACTGGTTTGATGAGAACGTCTGCATCGCCAATTATGCTGAGAGCGGTGAGAGTGCCGGCAGCTTTATTGCCCAGAACCGTCTGAAGAAAATTGTATCGCTACTGAAAGAAGGCGACTATGTGTTCGTGGAATTCGGTCATAACGACCAGAAAGCCAAGGCTCCGGGCAGCGGTGCCTGGTATGATTTCTCGATGAACCTGAAAAAATTCATAGACGAGACAAGGGCGAAGAAAGCGACTATTGTGTTTGTGACTCCAACTCAGCGTCGCAGTTTCGACAATAATGGCAAAATCAGAGAAACTCATGGCGACTATCCTGACGCCATGCGCACAGTAGCACGCAGAGAAAACGTTCCTGTGATTGAGATACATGATATGACCCGCACCTTTTTCGAGACACTGGGCGTGGAGAATTCCACCAAGTCACTCGTCCACTATCCTGCCAACACATACCCTGGCCAGTCTCAGAAACTGGAAGACAATACCCACTTCAACCCATACGGAGCGTTTGAGATTTCCAAAATGGTGGTTGAGGGTATCAGAGAATTGGGTCTGCCATTGATAAACCGTATCAGCGGGAATTACCAACCGTTTGACCCTTCACGACCAGATTCCTTCACTGATTTTCACTGGGTGGATGGTCCGTTCACAGAGGCTTTGAAGCCAGACGGGAATTAGAATACTTTGGACTTTGAACTTTGAACTTTTGAGTTACTTTTTTCTTGGAACTTTAAGATTTATCTTGACTATTTACAATAAGATGAGAAGTAAGAACATACTGTTGGCAGTGGTGATGCTGATGCCGCTGTTGGTTAGAGCCCAGGAGGCGAAATGGATTGACATTCCTCAGGAGTCAAAGCCCTATACGAGATGGTGGTGGCTCGGCAGCGCCGTGGATGAAAAAGGTCTGGACTACACGCTCAGTTCGTATGCCAAAGCAGGACTGGGAGGCGTAGAGATCACTCCGATTTATGGGGTTCAGGGCAATGAATCCAATGAAAAGCCATTTCTGAGCGGGAAATGGATGGATATGCTCCGCTACACGATTGAGAAAGGTGAGAAGCTAGGTGTTGAGACCAATATGGCCACAGGCACCGGCTGGCCGTTCGGAGGTCCCGAAGTGCCCCTGAGTCAGGCTGCCTGCAAAGCCATCTTCCAGACCTATGACGTTACAGACAAGACAGGAGAGCTGGATATCAGCTGCAAGGACATGAAGCAGAAAGAACGTCCGCCACTGGGATGCGTGATGTTCTTCGAAGCCGGAGCCGCTCCGATGGATATCACAAAGCAGGCCTCCCGTCAGGGCAAGCAGACCAGCATCGTGCTTCCAGCCAACCGTTCCGGGAAGTCTCGTCAGCTGGTGGTGTTGTATATAGGCCGCACCCAGCAGGCTGTTAAGCGAGCCGCTCCTGGTGGCGAAGGCTATGTGATTGACCATTTCGACGAAGCGTCGGTCAGGAGTTATCTTGGATGGATTGGCACATCTTTCCTCCGCAGCCGTACTCCCTACCCTCACACCTTCTTCAACGACTCTTATGAGGTGTATGGAGCCGACTGGACTCCGTTGCTGCTACAGGAGTTTGAGAAGCGCCGCGGTTATAAGCTTCAGGACAAGTTTGACCTGTTCGTGATGCCGGAGGCTGATCGTACGGAAGATTGTAAGCGAGTGCTGAGCGACTACCGTGAGACGCTGAGTGACCTGCTGTTGGAGAATTTCACCAACCAGTGGACCGACTGGGCCCATCAGGGTGGCGCCATCACCCGTAACCAGGCTCACGGATCTCCCGCCAACCTCATCGACCTGTATGCAGCCGTAGACATTCCCGAATGTGAGGGTTTCGGTCTGTCGGAGTTTGGTATCAAAGGCCTGCGCACCGACCCGGGCAACACCAAGAAGAATTTCAGCGACACGTCGATGATGAAATATGCGTCGTCGGGCGCCCACATATCCGGTAAGAAATACACATCGAGCGAGACCTTCACATGGCTGACCGAGCATTTCCGCACATCGCTCAGCCAGTGCAAGCCCGACCTCGACCTGTTGTTTCTCTCCGGCATCAACCACGTGTTTTTCCATGGCTCCTGCTATTCTCCGGAAGATGCCCCATGGCCAGGCTGGCGGTTCTATGCGTCTGTAGATATGACACCCAACAATCCCCAGTGGAACGCGATGCCTGCTTTCTCCCAATACATCCAGCGCTGCCAGTCGTTCCTTCAGTGGGGCAATCCCGACAATGACTTCCTGGTGTACCTGCCGTTCCACGACATGATTTTCGACCAGCCCGGCACAGTAGCCCAATTTGATATCCACAGTATGGAGAAACGTGCCCCTAAGTTCGTGAAGACAATCCAGACCATTATCAAGGGTGGTTACGACGTGGACTATATCAGCGACCGCTACATCAACACCGCTCATGCGAATGGTGGTGGTATCCTTCTGCAAGCCGGTGTTCGTTACGACGCCATTCTGATTCCCGACGTGCGGTTTATGCCGCTTCAGACTCTCGAGCACCTGCTCCAGCTTGCCAAAGACGGCAGTAAGGTGGTGTTTGTAGGCAGTTATCCGGAGGGCGTTCCTGGTCTGGGCCGACCGCTACAAGGTGAGCAGACAGCCTTCGGAAAAGTGTTGGACGAGTTGAAAAGAGTGAGTGTGCTTGCCTCCGACTATTCAGAAGCTTTGAAATCCTGCGGAGGTCGTCAGGAGCCGATGCGCAATGAGTTGGGTCTGAGCTGTATCCGTCGGAGCAACAACAGCGGTCATCATTATTTTATCTCCAATCTTCAGGGTAAGGATATCGACCAGTTTGTTGAGATCGGTTGCGGATTCTCCGATGCCGTGCTATACAACCCACTGACCGGCGCCATCGGGAAAGCCCAGACAGAAGGCAACAAGGTACGTCTGCAGCTTGCCTCAGGAGAGAGCGTGATACTACGCCTCTATGACAAGGCCTCTCCGGCAATAAGCAACTTTGTGTACTACGATAAAGCAAAAAGCGAACAGCCGCCCGGCAAATGGAAGCTGTCGTTTACCGAGTCAGCCCCTGAGACCATCAAGAAAACCTATAAGATGAAAGAGGCGAAGCCGTGGACCTCGTTAGGAGAGGATGTGTTGAACCAGACGATGGCCACCGGCAGATACAGCACCACAGTCAAGTTGAAGGAAACGGAAGGCAAGCGCTATGTGCTTGACCTTGGTGACGTGCGTGAGAGTGCGCTCGTGGTGGTCAACGGTAAAGAGGTGCAGACGTTGTTCTGTGTGCCGTTCCGTTGCGATATCACCGGCTATGTGACTGAAGGTAAAAACAAGATTGACCTCTACGTGACGAACCTTCCTGCCAACCGAATCGCACAGATGGACCGGGACGGTAAGGAATGGCGTATTTTCAAAGAAATCAATGTGGTAGATTTAAATTACAAGAAAAACAAATACGATACCTGGGAAACGATGCCATCGGGATTGAACAGCAATCCGAAACTGGTGGTTTATTAATCACACCTTTTTAAAAGCATAAAAGCAGGGCATTTTTGCTCTGCTTTTATTGTTATTTTGCCACTTCGAGAATGAAGATAGCGTCGAGGGTCCATGTGGCCGCATCGTTAGTGGCCGTGACGGGGTCGGACGGAGTTTTGAACCGGAGGATATCACGCCATGCCGCCTGTTTAAGCCTTGTGTCGTTGAGGAGCCAGCCTGCATAAGCCTGCAGGCGCGGTATGCGGAAGTGATTGTTGGAAAGTTCCAATGCTTTCTGCTTATAGTCTCTGCAATAGTCGAGCCAGGTTTTGTTCCATTGAGGGAAATTCACCATTGGAATCATCTCATTCATCACCTCGAAACCTCCCATAATCGGGAGCAGGTGATTGGTATGCTGCACAGCCGGATCGGCTTCGTTGGTGATAACACCCGTGTCGGGATAATACCCCAAAGCGAGAGGTCCGGAAAAAATGCCATGCTGAAATTCTGAAATACTCTTCATTCCCGCAATGATCTTATCACGGTAATATGTGTTGCCCGTACGTTCCCATTCCGTCATCCAGTTGGCGGCATAGGCCAGCCAGTCGGGTCCGATACGCAGCCTAGCGGGAGCAGTGCAAGGATAGAGTCCTCTCGGTTGTGCCAGCCGCATCGGGTCGAGATGACAGAGCATCTGGTCAGCGTCTTTCACCTCCGTCATGAGGTCGCCTGTCCGCTCGTCGGTGGTGAGATAATAATAGAAACGGTTCCATGCCGCCTGGCTGATGCGGGCCTCCTTTGCTCCACATCCCCAGTGGGACACATTGTGGCGTGACCCCAGCATGCCGTTAGGTCCAATATGATAGACATCCACCTCCGGCGTGTGGCGTGACATCGCCTCAGCCATACGCCACACATCAGCATCGCCCGAACGGAGGAAGTTGTACCAGAACATCATATTCGACGCCAGTTCCGTGTTGTCCCAAGCATAGCCGCCCACATCGTACATCCAGCGATTTCTGAACCGGTCGAACTGGTGCATCACATCGCCATAATTCCAAAATCCATACCACCCCTGCCGGTCTATTTCTTTTTTGTAGAAGTCCATGATAAAAGAGAGGCGTTCCTCCACAGAGCGGGTGGTCGTTGAGGAATAATCAGGCAGGCTCCAGATGCCGAAGGCTTTCCGTGAATGAAGGTATTGTGGTGTGCACACCATCTGTCGGGGAGCCTGAAAGCCTGTAGCCAGAGAGTTGAAGATGCTGTCGGAAGGTACGCAGTCGACCGGACGTAGGAAGAGTACTGAAGTCCTCGCGATGCCATAAGGAGTGCTGAGTCCCGGCTGTACATCCTCGTATGCCGCCTCCAAGGTGTGCGGTATGGTGTCGTAGTGAGCCAGGTTCATCGGCTCTGCCTCCGGGCTCCATAGCCACAACGTGGCTTTTGCTATCTGTTCGCGTGCGTCGCTCACTTCAAGCGATGACGGGAAGGACTGCCAGAAATCTCGCATGGCAAATACCATTCCTCCAGATACGTCTCCCACGAACATTGTCCCGTTCGCTCTCGTGCCCTCTATAGTGCCAATCCAAGGAGAGGTGGTTGTAGTGGCCTTCCGGATGGAGAATGCGCCAGGAGCGAGCTGTGAGAGTCTGAATTTGCCCCATGCCGCCATTTTATCGACAAACTGTTGTGCGAAATTGTCGAGTCGCTCTTTCTCCCCCACCCTGCGCAATTCGTTCTGAACCCTCTCTGCCGGTTCCCTGTCCACGAACAACATACGACGTGCAGAGAGTGGCTGAACCGGTTCCGTCCAGCGATCGAGACGTATATGACGGTCGTAAAGCTGCTCGCGCATCGGAACGTCAAAGGAAATACCCAGTGACGATATTCTCCTAACTGCCGACAGAGAGTCAACGACGAAGGAATGCACCATCTTAATGTCCGGAGCATTGTAATAAATATATAGTCTTACGACAAACGGTAGCATCTCCTCCTGTCCTGTAAGATGGGTTCCGCAAACTTTCAGAACACAGCTGACGGTGCCTGACCTCTCGACCACCACACTGTCGATATGTCCGACACCTTTGATGCGCCTGGTGATTTTCTCCCCCTCAGTATCGCTTGAAACATCATAGGAGCATACCAACCTTCCTTCTCCAGAAACCTTCCGCCCTCTCACAAGGATGCTGTCGACAACGGCATCAGTCTGCCCGGAAAGGAAAAGAGTATAGACTCCTGCATCTACCCTGATGCCCCGGCTGCTCTTTTCGAGCAGCAAGCAGTCCTCTCCTGTTTTCTTCATGCCTTTTTCTGTTGATTTGCTGACAAATATTGATGTAGGAGGAGCGACGGTGGCAAATCCCTTCCATTTAACAGACCCGTCGGGCCAGAATGCCAGGTTCCATGCATCGGCCGCAATGGTGTTCCCTTTTTGGTCAGCCAGGCTGAAAGCCTGTCCGGCAGCCACTTCCCCTTGTCGGAACGGGATTCCGAAAGCCACCGGTGTAGGCTCGCCCACCAGCGAGTCACCCCCAATCCAGTTGAGCTGTATATTCTCTGGTGAAGGGTTAGTCTGTGTGTACTTAAAATTTCTCAGTTGTGTGTGAGAGAGGGTTGTCCGGAATCCGAACCATCCACTGGTAAGAGGTTGTGGGTCGAGCCAATCGACAAGCAGTTCTCCATCGATGAAATATCGCACTCTTCCGTCGATGGCCTCCAAACGTATGTCGTACCAATGGTTGGGTTTGAGCAGATGATCGGGGTCGGTATATTCGTTGATGATATCAGGACGGAAAGTTTCGTCTGTCACCCCCCGCTTGTCGCCATTGTATCGCCGGAAACGTGTGGTGGTATTATGGTTTCCTCCGAATCCCATGTAATAGAGTTGCAGCTGATAGGAGTTCAGGAATGTGCCGCCCCTTTTTTTCAGGTTTTTAAACACGGATGAAGCAGTCGGTTCTGACGCCATCCAGAAGCAGTTGAGGTCGCTGAGCCGGTTCCATTCAGTCTGACTGTCATCAACCACGACCTTTGCTTCGTATTCAATAGTTACGTTGCCTTCCATCTTCTGATTGAACCAGAGAGTGGTACCTCTAGGAGAGACGATGTCGGCGGTGTTGCCGTCCCATGTCACCCTGGCGCCGGAATCCTCAGCCTCGAGTGTCCACAGACTTGGCTGTGCATAGGTTTGTAATGCATAGATTAGAAATAAAAAAAACATCAGTTGCTTCTTCATACTCCTTCAGATTTGATATTGTTTTACAAAAATAGGAAAAATAAGTGAAAAGTGGAAAATGAGATGTAGAAAGTGAGAAAAAGAATGGATTTTCATAAGTTTTGAACACGATTTCGGAACAGGCGCCTGATATGTTCATAACTTTAGCCAAAAAGGGTGTTTTTTGTAGTTAAAACGCTTTCCCAAGTCGTATTTTTTTCGTAACTTTGTATCGAAAATGGGCGTTATGGTTTTGCCCGTAAAAAAAACTGTTTTTAGAATATAAGAAAGAATTGATGGAAGACGAGCACATGATGCGCGGAGAAGACTACTCCGCAAGTAATATTCAAGTTTTGGAAGGTCTGGAAGCAGTCCGGAAGCGTCCTGCGATGTACATTGGTGACATCAGCGAAAAAGGTCTGCACCATTTGGTTTCTGAGGTAGTAGATAACTCTATTGACGAAGCCATGGCTGGTTTCTGCACCCACATAGAGGTCACGATCAACGAAGACAACTCCATCACCGTTCAGGACAACGGTCGTGGTATCCCAGTAGATATGCATGAGAAAGAGCACCGCTCTGCCCTGGAGGTGGTCATGACCGTGCTGCATGCCGGCGGTAAGTTCGACAAAGGTTCCTACAAGGTGTCGGGTGGATTGCACGGTGTTGGTGTGAGCTGCGTGAACGGTCTGAGTACGAAGATGATTTCCCAGGTGTTCCGTGACGGCAAGATTTACCAGCAGGAATACCGCAAGGGCAAACCTCAGTATGACGTAAAGGTAGTCGGCGAGACCGACTTACGTGGAACGCGTCAGCAGTTCTGGCCTGACGACACGATATTTATCACGACCACATATAAGTTTGACATACTGGCCAACCGTATGCGTGAGCTGGCCTTTCTGAATGCCGGTATCACCATTACGCTGACCGACCTCCGCCTGGATGTAAACGCCGAGGCCGGAATTGATGGTGTACGAACGGAGAAATACTACTCTGAGGGTGGTCTGAAGGACTTTGTCCGTTATCTGGACCGCAACCGTATGCATTTGTTCGACGATGTGATTTATCTGAACACTGAGAAGCAGGGCACTCCGATTGAGGCTGCCGTCATGTACAATACAGGTTACAATGAGAACCTGCATTCCTACGTGAACAACATCAACACGATTGAGGGCGGTACACACCTGACTGGTTTCCGTCAGGCGTTGACCCGCGTGCTGAAGAAATATGCCGACGAGAACAAGATCACAGAGAAGCTGGAGAAGCAGAAGATTGAAATCAGCGGTGAAGACTTCCGCGAGGGTCTGACTGCTGTAATCAGCGTGAAGGTGGCCGAGCCTCAGTTTGAAGGTCAGACAAAGACCAAGCTGGGTAACAGCGAGGTGAGCGGAGCAGTGAACTCCGCTGTAGGTGAAGCCTTGTCCGCCTATCTGGAAGAACATCCGAAAGAGGCCAAGATGGTGATTGACAAGGTGGTACTTGCCGCTACTGCCCGTGTGGCAGCCCGCAAAGCCCGTGAGAATGTCCAGCGCAAGAGTCCGATGACCGGAGGTGGTCTTCCAGGCAAGCTGGCCGACTGCAGCGACAGAGATCCAGCCAAATGCGAGATGTTCATCGTGGAGGGAGACTCCGCCGGTGGTTCCGCCAAGCAGGGTCGTGACCGTCATTTCCAGGCTATCCTGCCGATTCGTGGTAAGATTTTCAACGTGGAGCGTGTGATGTGGCACAAAGCCTTCGAGCACGAAGAGGTGAACAACATCATCCAGGCGCTCGGCGTTCGTTTCGGTCTGAATCCTGAAGACACGAAAGAAGCCAATTACGACAAGCTTCGTTACTACAAGACCATCATCATGGCCGACGCCGATGTGGATGGTGCGCATATCGCCACGTTGATTATGACGCTCTTTTTCCGTTATATGCCCCAGCTGATTAAGGACGGCCGTCTGTTTATAGCCAACCCTCCGCTTTATAAGTGTACAAAGGGTAAGGTAAGCGAATACTGCTACGATGACGTAGCCAAGCAGAAATTCCTCGACACCTACGGCGACGGCAGTGAGACCGGTGGCGGTGTACGAATCCAGCGTTACAAAGGTCTGGGTGAGATGAACGCAGAGCAGCTGTGGGAGACCACGATGGATCCGAACCAGCGTCTGCTCACCCAGGTGACGATAGAAGACGCTGCAGAGGCCGATATGACCTTCTCCATGCTGATGGGAGAGGACGTAGGTCCTCGCCGTGAGTTCATTGAAAAGAACGCGACTTACGCAACTATAGACGCATAAATTTTTATTTCATTCAATTCTTACATATATTCCGCCAGGTCAAATAGAAGTGATTTCTGACCGTACTGGCATTTTTCTCTCATCCATAAGAGAAAACAAGGGGCTCAAGACGTTTGTCTTGAGCCCCGTTCTTATTTATACTTTGCCCTAGCCTTATAGTGTCTCCTGAGCGGTGGTGACTCCATTGGAGAGGTTTTCGAGCTGCTCAAGCTGTGTCTTCTTTCTTCGGTAGGTCGGTACAGAGACTACACTTGAGATGAGGTTGTCGTTGTCGAGGTCCTGGTCCTTGAAGATATAGAAGTTGACCTGCTTGTGTATATAGCCGCTCTTGGAATCCGCACCATAGATACGTTCGCGACGTTCGCGGTCTTCCTCCTCCTTTCGCATAGTTTCCTCGTTTTTCTGCCTTATACGCTCGTCCATTTCATCGCTGTTGATAGCAGAGACGCCGAAGCCTGACGCCAGGATGGTTACTTTCACCTTGTCGCCGAGCGAAGGGTCGTAGGACATACCCCATTTAGAAATGAAGTATTCATTTTCCATCTTGCTCATGAACACGTTGATATCCTCAATCTCATCGACCATAAGCGGAGAGTCGCCTTCCGGTCCCGGCTCCACGATATGCAGGAGGATTTTCTTTGATTTGAAGATATCACTGTTGTTGAGCAGCGGTGAGTGGAGTGCTTTCTCGATGGCCTGTGTCACACGGTTCTCGCCCTCACCCACGCCAGTACTCATAATGGCCACGCCTCCATCTTTGAGACACATCTTCACATCCTGGAAGTCCATGTCGATCCGTCCGTGCATGGTGATGATCTCCGAGATGGATTTTGCTGCATTGCAGAGTGTGTTATCTGAAATCTCAAAGGCATTGTGCAGTAGGATACCCTGATAAATTTCAAAGAGACGTTGGTTGTTGACCACCAGGAGGGCATCGACATTCTTATTGAGTTCATCCACTCCATCGAGCGCCTGATTGATCTTCGCTGGTCCTTCCCATTTGAACGGGATGGTGACGATACCCACAGTGAGGATATCCATGGATTTGGCCACTTTTGCGATGACCGGTGCCGCACCGGTGCCTGTTCCACCGCCCATACCGGCAGTGATGAACACCATCTTCGTTCCGTCGTCGAACATATTCTGGATTTGTGAGATGGATTTCTCCGCCTCCTCCTTTCCTTTCTTCGGATCGTTTCCAGCCCCGAGTCCCTCGCCCATCTGCAGTTTGAACGGCACAGGCGAGTCGTCGAGAGCCTTCTTATCAGTGTTGCACACAGCGAAGGTTACATCATGGATACCAGTTTGGTACATGTGGTTGACGGCATTACCGCCACCACCGCCCACACCCACCACCTTGATGATGGAGTCAGCACTTTTCGTAGGGATGGTGAGTGGAAGTCCTTCGTCGCTCTTTGTCTCTTTCGTCTCTGAGAATTGTCCCAGGTCGAGATTCAGGTCTAATATATCGTCTTTCATTTTTTTCAGTTTTTATTTGACATTATTTTCGGTTGACAGTTCTCTGAAGACGGTTATTCATCCTCGCCCTCGATAATGTTCTTGAGTACGATCTTGAACTTGTTGAGCCAGCTGGAGTTCTCCTTGATTTCCTCCATTTTCCGGTAGAGTGTGTTGATTTGCTGATCGAGCTGTTTGGACAAGTCCTTGGCACCAACTATCCGCTGATCGTTTTTCAGCCGTACTTCGAGAGACTGCAGGAGTGTCTCGTACTCCTCATTGCATACATTCTTTGCGATTTCTATATATTCCATTGCATTTTTCCGTTCAGCCTTGTTTTTAGGATCTGACTCCACGATTTCCTGTTGTCTTCTCAGACGGTTGATATGCTCACGCATACGTTCTTTATATCCCTCGAGGCGGTTAATCATCTCTTCGAGCTTTGTTTTCTCCTCCTCAGCTGCCGCAGTGTTCTGCTCGATGGTAGCGCGGCGCTGTCCGGAGGTAAAGATATTGTTGCCGTCGTATATCTCATCTCCCACACAGTTTTCGTTTCCTGAAAGCAGTAACGACACGAGCGATCCGCTCATTGCGTTCTCAAGATTGAGGGTGGCAGCCTGAGTGGACTTAATGAGCGGCTGCACGATGGATTTTGCCACGCGGATGGTCTGGAACTTCATCTTGCGCGGGTTATGCACAAAAGCCTTATCGATGTTCTTCATGTTGGCGCCTCCGCCTGTGATGACACATCCGGCAAGCAGGTCGTCGTTGGAGAATCCGCTGTTGGACACCTGATGCACAGCATTTGCCACAATTTCGGTGAGACGCGCGTCGATAATCTCATGTATCATGACAATCCGGTGGCTGGTTCCATTTGATGTGGTATAAGTTTTTGTGGTCAGCTCCGTGGTGTCTTCTTCTGAGTCGATATAGGCATTCCCATATTTCATCATCACCTCCGTAGCCTCATTTTCCTCAATCTGTAGGATCTTCATGATATCGTCGATGATGTTGTTGAATCCGATAGGGATGGTGACGAGATAACGGACGATATTCTGCTTATAGACCACCACCGTTGTGGTTCCAGCTCCAAGGTCGACGAGTGCACATCCGGCCCTCTTCTCCTGCTCGGTAAGCACGTTCTTTGCCAGTTCGAGCGCAGAGAGCTTTGTACCCACGATTTCCACACCCACGTTATTGAAGCATGTCTGTATATTTCCTTTCAGCTGGTTGCGTGCGATGATGTTGAGATACTCACCCTCGATATTGGTACCGAAGATGCCCTGCGGGTCGTTGGTAGGGTTTGAGTCCACCATAAATCCCTGCGGTATATTCTCCAGCAGTTCGCAGTCGGGCACGATGATGTCCATGCTCTCTTTTCTGAGCTCTTCTATATGTGCTGCCGAGATGGAGGTTTGGGTGAGCATGTTGCGCGGCACCTTCTTCCTGATGGACCTCACAGACTGTCCGCCAATGCCGACATATACCCTTGTAACCTCCTGCTTGAGTGTCTGATTGAGTTTGTCGAGCACATTCCGGATGCTCTGTGTGGTTTTCTCGATGTTATAGACTAGGCCGCACTTGATACAGGCCGTGGTCTGCTCCTCCGCATAGGCCAGAATCTGGAAGCTGCCCTCCTTTTTCTTGCCTGCGATACCCGATATACGCGACGTACCGAGTTCGATTGCCACAATAATTGGTTCCTTTATCATATCGTCTTATATTTTTAAAATTTCTTGTCTCCTTTTATCTCTATGGTTTTGGGGTTGGTTGACGTTCCTGTGCTGGCTTGGCCGGTTGTTTTTCAGCAGGTTTGTTTGCCGGTTCCGGCTGCTTAGCCTTCTCCTCTGGTTGTTTGGCCTGTCCGGGATCTTTGGCCTCTTCAGACTTTTTCACCGCTGTATTTTCTGCTGCGGGTTCGTTTTCCGCATCTGGTATCACCACCACAGAGTCTTTCTTCTCCTGTCCCTTGATGATACCTACCACCTGGTTGTCGTATTCCAGGTTGAGAACCGAATATTTTCTCCAGCCCACCACCGGCATGCCTTTCTCATAGAATTTCTTGAGGCGTTCGAGTTTCTTGTCGTATCCGTCCATGAGTCCGAGGTAGATTTTCTGATCGCCCACACGAGGGATGAGTGTCACCACCCTCTCCTTGTTCTTGTCGAGCTCCACATAGATCTGCTCAATCTGATTGTCCCAGAAAGGATCCTGCTTCACGTACTGTGCAAATTGAGCGATATCAGACACCATATAGCTCCGGCTGATTTCGCCGTTAGCCACAAGCATGTTACGGGCATAGAGTGTGTCGGTCTCGATGATATTTCCCTGCGGGTCGACATAATGTTTCTCACCATGAGCGTCATATACCAGTACGACCGGCACGATCTGCTTGATTTTCAGGCAGAGCGCACCTGTTCCCACTTCCATTCCGTTGTTGCTTCCATAGCAGTTGACCGAGGTGATGAAGGTGTTTTTCAGCAAGGTATGCTCGATTGCCTCCATGTCGATCTCCTTCATCTTCTTCCCCACTGGAGAGAGGTTGTTCTCCTCAAGGATTTCCATCACTTTCGCACTGTCGACAAACACGTCACGGTCATCGTCGATGACCATTACCACCTTTGTACATTTCTCTTCCGGGTTGGTTGACTCCATGATGAAGAAAGTGTAGGCTACATAGGCAGCCACAGCAAGGAAGAGGATGGCGAATAATATGAATTTAAGTATCTTGGCGAACATTTGAGGTAAGAGGTAAAAAAAAGAGGTAAGAAGTATTTTCAGACTTTAAATTTACGTCGAAGGGCTTGTTCGATATCCGGTACATAGTCTTCGAGGTCGCCCGCACCGAGAGAGACGAGCACATCGAAGTTACCTTCCGTCATGGTCTTCACCACATCCTCTTTATGGATGAGGTGTTTCTCGACGCCAGGTCTAAGATTCTTATATATCAGTTCGGATGTAACCCCTTCGATCGGCAGTTCACGAGCCGGATAAATGTCACAGAGATAGACCACGTCGAGAAGAGACAGGCTGTCGGCAAACTCATGATAGAAATCACGTGTGCGTGTATAGAGATGCGGCTGGAACACCGCAGCGATACGTTTGTCCTGGTAGAGTTCGCGAATAGACTTGACGCTCTGTTCAATTTCGTTCGGATGGTGTGCATAGTCGCTGAGGAAGACAATCTTGTCGGTCTTGATTTTGAAATCGAACCTCCGGTCAACCCCCTTGAAGGATCTCATCCCCTCCCGGATTTCATCGGCTGTGAGTCCGTTCAGCTGTGCGATGGCCATGGCTGCGATTCCGTTCTCAATGTTAATGCTCACCGGCACGCCGAGCTGGATGTCGCTTACATTCTCAATCGGTGATATGAAGTCGAATACGATTTCGCCTTTTCCGATACGGATGTTGTCGGCATGGAAATCGCCCTCATCCCTGGCATACTCATAGATATGTACTGTCGGGTCGACGTCGGGCTGCATCTCAAGTCCCTTGTGGATGACAAGTGCTCCGTCTTTCTTGATGAGTGATGAATAGACACGGAATCCTTCGAGGTAAGCCTCTTTGGCGCCGTAGATATCGAGGTGGTCGGGGTCGGTGGCGGTGATGACTGTCATATAAGGCTGTAGCCAGTGGAACGAGCGGTCGAACTCGTCTGCCTCAATCACCACATAGTCGCTCTTCTGGGAGAAGATATAGTTGGTTCCATAGTTTTTGGAGATGCCGCCGAGGAAGGCATTGCAATCGACATGCGACTGGTGCATGAGGTGTGCAATCATGGCCGACGTAGTGGTCTTGCCGTGTGTTCCTGCCACACACAGTCCTTTATGCTGACGTGTGAGGAATCCGAGTACCTGTGCTCTTTTCTGCACGTCGAACCCGTTCTTACGGAAGTATGTGAGTTCCTCATGGTCGTCGGGCACGGCCGGAGTATAGACCACGAGTGTGGTTTCTTTGTCGCGGAAGCACGGCTTGATGAGGTCCACATTGTCCACATAGTGGATTTCTGCTCCCTCGTCGTTGAGTTGAAGGGTCAGGGGTGTTGGTGTCTTGTCGTAGCCGGCCACATTGTAGCCTTTTGCCACGAAATAACGGATGAGGGCGCTCATGCCGATGCCGCCGGCTCCGATGAAATATACTGATTTGATCATATTCATGAGTGAAAGGTGAATAGTGAAAAGTGAATAGATAGCTATCCTTTTGCCAGCTTGAACACTTCTTCTGCTATGATATTGGCAGAGTCGTGATAGGCCAGTTTTCCGACGTTCCCGCTCAATTCCTTGAGTTTTCGGTCGTCGTTGACTGTAGTCAATGCCACCTGAACGAGTTCGTTGCGCGCGTCCGCGTCCTTCACTAGTATGGCTGCCCCTTTAGTGGAAAGCGCCATGGCGTTCTTCGTCTGATGGTCCTCCGCCACGTTAGGTGACGGTACGAGTATGCATGGTTTCTTGAGCAGGCATAGCTCGGAGATAGAGCTTGCACCCGCTCTCGACACCACGAGGTCTGCACAGGCGTAGGCGTTGTCCATGGAGGATATGAAGTCGGTGGCAATGAGGTTTTCCACTTTATCCTGCTTCGCCAGTTCCGCCTTGATTTCGTCGTTATAGAATTTACCGTACTGCCATATAATCTGCACGTTGTCCGCCTTCCGGATTGCCTCCAGATGGCTGAGGATGCTCTCGTTGACGGTGCGCGCACCGAGGCTTCCTCCGATGACGAGGATAGTCTTCTTCTGAGGGTCGAGTCCGAAGCTCTCTGCCGCCTCTTTCCTGCTCACGTCAGAGTCGAGCAGGTTCTGCCGTACCGGGTTGCCGGTCTTGATGATTTTCTCAGCCGGGAAGAAACGCTCCATGCCGTCGTATGCCACACATATTTTCTTTGCCTTCTTTGCCAGCAGCTTGTTGGTGACACCCGCATAGGAGTTCTGTTCCTGGATGAGTGTCGGTACACCCATCTTTGCCGCCTGGTTGAGCAGTGGTCCGCTGGCATATCCACCTACTCCCACCGCCACATCAGGCTTGAAGTCTTTGATAATTTTTTTCGCCATCCGCTGGCTTTTCCATATCTTATAGAGCACCGCCACGTTCTTGAGCATGTTTTTGCGGCTGAATCCCTGTATAGGCAGGCCGATGATCTGATATCCTGCGTCTGGTACTCTCTGCATCTCCATCCTTCCCTGTGCTCCAACAAAAAGGATGTCGGCATCAGGTTGTTGTGCCTTGATGGCGTTTGCGATGGAAATGGCCGGGAAGATATGTCCTCCTGTACCCCCTCCACTAACGATTACCTTCAGATTATTACCTTTCATATCAATTGACTGTTATGTGGATTAATGATTCTGTTTGCTTATGCCATCCCCACCGAGCTGTATATTTCGTCGGTCTCCAAGAGTGTCTCGTCATCCTCCACCTTCTTCTTCGCGGTCTTGTTCTTCGCGCATTTCTCCGCATAACGGCTGACGCTGAGAATCATACCGAAATTAAAGCTGGTGATAATGATGGACGTACCTCCATGGCTGATGAGCGGGAGTGTCTGCCCGGTAACTGGCATAAGTCCTACTGCCACCGACATGTTGACGAGTGCTTGTACGACCATCATCGTTCCCAGTCCGATGACGAGGAAAGCCGGGAAGAAGCGGTCGCATTTCTGTGCTACCCTACCCACCCTGATGAGGAGCATGAGGAAAAGCAGCAGCAATGCAACAGCTCCCGCCACGCCGGTCTCCTCCACAAAGATGGAATAGATGAAGTCGGACTCTGCATGCGGCAGGAAGTCCCGAGTGACGGAGTTGCCTACTCCCACGCCCGTGATGCCGGAAGATGCTATAGCCACCTTCGACATGTTCTCCTGACGTGTTTTGTCCTTATATTTCTGTGAGGTGACATCCACCTCTTCGAGTCCCAGTTTTGTTTCTATACGATGTTTCCAGGTGACAGCCCTGGAGAATTTGGAGAGTGACGACTCCGGTGCACAGAGCAGTGTTGCGACGAAGAGTCCACCTATGATGAATATGCTTCCCAGTCCTTTCAGCATGAGGTCGCCCGGGATATTACCGATGAACATCATGACGAGTATGACGAGGAAGAGCATGGCTGCTGTGGAGAAGTTCTCCGGGAGGATCAGTCCGCAGATGATGCAGGTGAGAATGCTGACGATGGTGAATGCTTTGGAGTGTCCTCCTTTGGTGGCCCTGACAATGATTTTCGTTCCTTTCTTGGTTTTCACTTTCTCCTCTCTCTGAAGTTTTGAAAGGATGACCGCCACCGCAAGTATGAGCATGGTCTTAGCCAGCTCCGACGGCTGGAAGCTCACACCAAAGAGGCTGACCCACCGTGAAGCGTCGTTCACATCGCGTTTGAGCACCAGCACATAGAGCAGCAGTATGAAGGAGAGCGGTATTCCCAGGATAGGGATGAGTTTGAAATACTTGCATGGGATTTTACTGACACAGACCACCAGAATGAACCCCGCCACGAGGAATCCGATTTGCGAAACCAGCGGGTCCCAGTGGCGTGCCGTCTTGAATGTCATCTGGCTAGACGCGCTGTATATGGTGACGATTGACACCATACAGAGCAGAAAATAAATCATCCAGAGTCCCAGGTCGCCCTTGATGATATTGAGCTTGAAGAAGTCCCTTAATTTCTTTCCCATATATCAGTTGATCGTTGAGAAGCCGCTCCTCCGCCCTCCGGTCTCTTACGGGGATCCATGCGGATGGATTGGTGATTATATTTTATTGTTGCTTTTTACATACAGTTTTAGAGGTGGCGCACGCAGTCTTTGAACTGTTCGCCGCGGTCCTCCATGTTCTTGAAGAGGTCGAAGCTGGCGCAGCACGGACTGAGCAGTACGCAGTCGCCCGGTTCAGCCATCCTGAAACACTCATCGACGCAGTCTTTCATCGACTGAACGTCCACGGTAGGAATGCCGAAGGAGTCGAACGCCTCATGGAGTTTACGGTTGTCCACTCCGAGGAACACCAGTCCTTTGCATTTGGTCCTTACCAGTTCGAAGAGTTCCGAATAGTCGTTGCCCTTGTCGACGCCACCGAGGATGAGTACCGTAGGGCTGCGCATACTCTCAAGGGCATACCAGCAGGCATTCACGTTAGTGGCTTTTGAGTCGTTGACGAATTCCACGCCCCTGACTTTACCAGCCTTCTCCAGCCGGTGTTCCACACCTGCGAAGCTGCTCAGACCTTTACGGATAAACTCGTTGGTGACACCAGCGATATTGGCGGTGATACCTGCAGCGAGGGAGTTGTAGAGGTTATGCTTCCCCCTGAGAGCCAGTTCCTCGAGTTCCATGTTGAACGGAGTAGGCTTCTCGATAATATATTCTCTCTCTTCCGCATAGGCGATAGCACCCACCTCATGGAACTCTGAGAACGGATAGAGCTGTGCTTTGATGTCGTATTTCTCAAGTTCCTTCTTCACCACCGGATCGTCATTCCAGAAGACGAAGGCATCGTCTTCGGTGAGGTTGCGTGTGATTCTCATCTTGGAGTCCACATATTTCTGCATCTTGAAGTCATAGCGGTCGAGGTGGTCGGGTGTGATGTTCATGAGGATGGCGATGTCCGCTTTAAAGTCGTACATGTTGTCGAGCTGGAAGCTGGACAGTTCTATCACGTAGTAGTCGAAATGCTGCTCAGCCACCTGCAACGCGAAACTGTCGCCTATGTTGCCAGCCAGTCCGACATTATACCCCGCCGTCCTGAGGATATGGTAGATGAGGGAGGTGGTGGTGGTCTTACCGTTTGATCCGGTGATGCAGATTAGTTTTGCATCGGTATATCTGCCGGCAAACTCTATCTCAGAGATGACCGGTATGCCCTTCTCTTTGATTCTCAGAATCATCGGGGCCTTATCTGGTATTCCAGGACTTTTGATAACCTCGTCGGCATTGAGGATTTTCTCCTCTGTATGCTGGTTTTCCTCCCATTTTATATCGTATTTCTGGAGCAGCTTCTTGTATTTGTCCTTAATAGCCGACAAATCGGACACGAACACGTCGAATCCTTTCACTTTCGCCAGAACTGCCGCTCCGGCTCCACTTTCTGCCGCACCAAGTATTACTATTCGAGCCATACTCTAGATTGTTTTGTTTTTTTCTGGCGGTGAGACGGACCGTCGTCCGTCTCCCCCAGAACCGAATACTGAATGAATGTTATTTAAGAATGAATGTTATTTTTGTCTATCTGATTTTCAGCGTGATGATGGTCAGTGCTGCGAGAAGGATGGTAACGATCCAGAAGCGGATGGTGATCATGTTCTCATGGAGTGCCGTACCTGGTTGTTTGATGAGGTATTTGGCATCCGGCAGCATCTCACTCTGTATCACTCTGAAGTGGTCGTGGATTGGTGTGCGTTTGAACACGCGCTGCTTCACCCCCCGCTTGTTACCTCTCTTGGCGTATGTCACCTGGATGATGACCGAGAGGCTCTCCACAAGGAAGATGCCGCAAAGGATAGGGAGCAGCAGCTCCTTATGGATGATGACCGCAGTGACGGCGATGACACCTCCGATGGCCAGCGACCCGGTGTCACCCATAAACACTTTTGCAGGGAAGGCATTGAACCACAGGAATCCGATGAGTGCACCCACAAACGCACAGAGGAACACCACGATTTCCTCCGATCCCGGTATGAACATCACGTTGAGGTAGCTGGCAAATTCGATATGTCCTGACACATAGGCCAGGATTCCGAGCGCAGTGCCGATGATGGCAGAGTTACCCGCACACATGCCGTCCATCCCGTCGTTGAGGTTGGCACCGTTGCTCACTGCCGTGATGACGAAGGTGGTGACGAGAATGAAAAGGAGCCATCCGCAGGCGCGTTTGGTCTTTCCGTTTGCCACCCAGTCGAAGGCATTGAGATAGTCGAGATTGTTGTTCTTGAAGAACGGTACGGTGGTGATGGTGGACTTCACCGGCTGATCAGTCTTATAAACCACCTTTGGTCCGGTGGTGTCCTTCGTTACCCTCTCATGCAGGACTGCCTGCGGACTCATATAGAGCACAATACCCACGAGCGCACCGAGTGTGAACTGTCCGAGGAGCTTATAGCGTGGCTTGAGTCCGTCTTTGTTGCCTTTCAGCTTCTTGTAGTCGTCGTAGAATCCGAGCAGTCCGAACCACAGGAGTGTGACAAGCAGCAGTATGATATAGACGTTGCTCAGCTTTCCAAGTAGCAGGAGTGGTACGAGGATGGAGAAGATGATGACAATGCCACCCATCGACGGCACCCCTTTCTTCTTCACTCCATACGGGTCGATATCCTCATCGCGCGCCTTCTCGATATGGCGTTTGCGCTTCATATAGGTGATAAACCGCTTGCTGAGCCAGAGTGAGAGGACCAGCGAGATCATCAGTGAAAGCAGTGCCCTGAACGACACATAAGTGAACATACCTGCCCCCGGCAGGTTCCACTCCTGAAAGATATGTGAGAGATGGTAAAACATTTATACTTTGAGCTTTGAACTTTGAGCTTTGAACTTTGAGCTTTAGAGTTTCTTTATACTTGGAACTTGGAATTCTAAATTTTAGCTAAAAGCACTTGCGTACTTCTTCCTTGTCGTCGAAATGGTGTTTTACACCTTTCACTTCCTGATAGTCCTCATGTCCTTTACCTGCGATGAGGACCACGTCGCCTTTCCGGGCGAGGGCACATGCCGTCTTGATGGCTTCGCGCCGGTCGACAATGGAGATTACTTTGTTCATCTGCACGTCGTCGAGTCCTGCCAGCATGTCGTTGATGATTTCCTGCGGATGCTCAAAGCGGGGATTGTCGCTTGTGATAATCACGCGGTCGCTCTGACGCACAGCTTCCTGTGCCATGATCGGACGCTTTCCCTTATCGCGGTTTCCACCTGCTCCGCATACCGTGATGACCTGTCCCTTGCCTTCGAGCACGCCATGAATGGCGTTGAGCACGTTCTCCAATGCGTCGGGAGTGTGTGCATAGTCCACGATGGCGGTGAATCCCTTCGGAGCCGTGAGAGCCTCGAAGCGTCCGTTCACCGGTTTCATCTCACTCAGCGCAACCAGCACATCGTCGGGGTTCTCACCCAGCATGACGGCAGCGCCATAGACTGCGAGGAGGTTGCTGACATTGAATTTTCCGATGAACTGCACACCCACCTCCTTGCCGTTGATTTCCAGATACATCCCTTCGAAGTGGCATTCGATGATTTTCGCCTTGAAGTCGGCAATGTTCTGCACTGAGTAGGTCTTGACGGTGGCCTTGGTATTCTGCACCATCACCATACCGTTCTTATCGTCTGCATTGGTGATTGCGAACGCCTGCGGTGCGAGTCCGTCGAAGAATGCCTTCTTCGCATCTCGGTAGTTCTCGAAAGTCTTATGGTAGTCGAGGTGGTCGCGTGTAAGGTTGGTGAAGAGTCCCCCAGCGAACTTGAGTCCTCCAATGCGGTTCTGTGCCACTGCATGCGAGCTCACCTCCATGAATGCATACTGGCATCCAGCCTCTACCATCTGCGCCAGCAACTTATTGAGTGTGACCGGATCGGGTGTGGTATGTTCCGTTGGAATCGGCTGGTCGTCCACATAGTTGCAGACCGTGGACAGCAGTCCCGCTTTGTAGCCGAAGCGGCGAAACATATTGTAGAGCACGGTAGCGATGGTGGTCTTCCCGTTTGTGCCCGTCACACCCACGAGTTTGAGTTTCGACGTAGGGTCTCCATAGAAATCAGTGGCTATCTGTCCCACCGCCTTCTCGGTGTTTTCCACTTTCACGAAGGTGACCTTCGGGTCGGCATTCTCTGGTATACGCTGGCATACCACTGCCACAGCACCCAGCTCGATGGCTTTAGGTATGTAGTTATGTCCGTCGGCCTGGGTGCCGCAGACAGCAAAAAAGAGAAATCCCGGCTCTATCCTGCGGGAGTCGAGTTCAAGTCCTTTGATGTCGGCATCGGAGTTGCCCTGGATGTCGAGGACTTTCACATTATTAATAATATTAGAAAGCTTCATATATACTTTGAACTTTGAACTTTGAGCTTTGAACTTTAGAGTTACTTTACTTTGGCTATGAACTTTTTAAACCATTGAAACCTTTTTTCGGCCATACATAAAGTAAGGCCCTACAGCGGATGGGCTACAGTACGACAAAAACTGTCAACTACGAGAGTTTGAGTTTGACAGTTTTGCCGCGGGTGACTTCCTCACCCGGTTTGACGCTCTGCTCACTTACTTTTCCGCAGCCTTGAATGACCACTTTCAGGCCTTTGAGCTCTAGTGCATAGATGGCATCGCGCGCCCCCATCCCTGTGAGGTCGGGCATAGTAGCCTGCTTAAGCTGTTCGCCCACGAAGCTGACGGTGTTGTCTGTCACGTTCGCTTTTCCCCACACCATATTCAATGATTTGTCTGTATTCACTTTCATGCCCAACAGTCGTAGCACATTGGTAGCCGCATTCATATTACCACGTTTCACCTCCGGCATCGGAGTTGCGTGGAGCGTGTCGGCCGCCAGCCGTATGTTGGTGGTCACATGCTTGGAATAGACCTGCTCGGCGATTTTCAGGAACACGGTTCCTGCTGTGGAGCCTCCCGACACCGGACTGTGTGCCGTCTTGATGGCCACGAGGCAGGTGTACTGAGGATTGTCAGACGGATAGTAGCCGCAGAAGCTGACGAAATGTCGCGGATGGGAGTGGTAGCCACCGAACTCGTCGGCCACCTGAGCCGTGCCGGTTTTTCCCGACACATAAAAGTATTTGCTCTTCACGCGCCGTCCGGTTCCCCTCTCTCCGTTGACCACGTCCTTGAGGATTTCCTGTATGGCATGGAGGGTGGTGTCCTTACAGATATGCGGGTTGACGACCTCTACCGGGAACTCCTCCACCATCTCGCCGTTGCGCGATAGTCCCGACACCACTCTCGGGCGTACCATGCGTCCGTTGTTGGCGATGGCGTTATAGAAGGTGACGGTGGAGATTGGCGGTATCTGAGTGTTATAGCCGATGGCCATCCATGGCAATGACACTGCCGACCAGTATTTCTTGTTCTCTTTCGGTCCGTAGATACGCGGATTGGCTGTACCCGGGATATCGAATCCGAGGGGCTGACCGATTCCGATACGTTTCAGTCCGTCGATGAACTGCTGTGGCTTGTTGTGGTAATGCATGTCGATCAGGCGACTCACACCGATGTTGGAGGAGTATCTCACAGCCGCTTTCACGTCGATGTTTCCATGTCCGCGTCCGCCGTCGTCGCGCATCCTGCGTCCGTACATCATCCATTCACCTCCGCCGGTGTTGACCTTGTCGTTCATCGTAATCTCACCATCGTCGAGCGCCACCATGATGGATGCTGTCTTGAACGTGGATCCAGGCTCCATGAGGGCGGACACCGCCAGGTTCTGGTCGTCGCGGTAGACGCCCTCTCCCACCCTTCTCAGGTTGACGAGCGCCTTTACATCACCTGTTGGCACGTCCATCAGGATGCAGACGCCGAAGTCGGCATTCACCTCCTTAAGTTTGTCGCGCAGTGCCGACTCGCAGATGTCCTGCATAGTGACATTGATGGTCGATACCACGTCGAGTCCGTCTTCCGGCGGGTCGAGCGGTATGTCGATATAATTTGACTTGGAGCGGATGAGGCTCACGCGCTTGGTTCCCGGTGTGCCTCTGAGCACCGAGTCGTACTGCAGTTCGATGCCTGCCTCTGCGGAGTCTTTCTTCGCATAGAGGCTGCCGATGGTACGGTTGGCGAGCATGCCGAACGGCTTCTCACGGTGGTTTCGCTGAATAGGCTGTATGCCGCTCGCCCATTTGCCCGGGATGTTGAAGATCGGAAGCCGGCGGAGTTCCTGGTAGGCAAGGAAGTCGAACACATGTCCTTTGCAGATGTCGTAATACTGCGAACGCGCCTTGAGTCCTTTCTCCAGATGCTCCCTCACAGCCTTCGCATCGCCCATCTCCGGACAGAGTCGTGCAATGCCGCGACTGATGGAGTCGATATTCTCCATAAAGACGGAGTCTTTCTTCATGATGAACTTCTCGCGTTCGAGAGAGTCCTTTATAAATTTCTCCGGGCTCTTGCCTTTCTTCTTCAGTGCAGGAGCTCCGGCTATGAAGTCGAACATCACGTTGTATTCAGGGAGTGAGGTAGACATGAGTTCTCCGTCGTCGGAGAGTATGTTGCCGCGTCGTGCCGGGTCTTCCACCACCTTTCCATCCACGTTCTCAGCCTTGTACTCCATGATCTCTTCCTTATCGACGGTCATGGTTTTGACCAACGCATAGATGATGGCGAGGCAGACGAGAAACACTGCCCCCACGATGACTGGGAATTTGCCGGTTATGTATTTTTTATCGAAAGTCACTTTTACTTTGAACTTTGAACTTTGAGATTTGAACTTTAGAGTTACTTTACTTTGAACTTTGAGTTTTGAACTTGGAACTTTAGAGTTACTTTACTTTGAACTTTGAGATTTGAACTTGGAACTTTAGAGTTACTTTTACTCTTTCTTTTCCGGTAGAGCGAACGGCGGTGTGTTGTTGTTGATCATTGTCGTGTCACCCACCTGGAGGAGTTTTGCCTCAACGTTTGACTGCCGTTGTTTGTTGAGCAGCTTACTCGACTGTGTGAGCACCTCATAGTGGATTTTGGTGAATTGTGCGTTGAGGCTGTCGATGCGGATGATATCCTGCAGGCTGCTGTAGCGGTTACCGGTATAGAGCAGCAATAGGATTACGCAGAAGATGATGAAGATCACTTGGTTGAGGAAGAACTTGCTCTGGAGGATATCGCCGCCCATCACTGTCTTGAAGGACACTCTTCCGAACTCGTCCTCGTCTTCATCGTCGGTAAAGCGCTTGATGGCCTCGATAGCCTCTTTCTGCTCTATGCGCTCTTTCCGCTCCTGTTCTTCGGCTTCGCTTTCGGGGTTGTCGATCTCCACGAAGTCGTCGTCTATTTTATATTCATCCTTACTCATTCGTTGTTGTGCATTGGTTTTAGTGTTGCGATACGCAGTTTAGCACTTCTCGACCTCGGGTTGTCCGCCATCTCCTTGTCGTCGGGCACGATCACCTTTCGGTTGACAATCTCGAACGGTGTGAGTGTGTTGCCGTAAAAGTCCTTGTCTTCTATGCCCTCACAATTGCCAGTACGCATCAGATTTTTCACGAGGCGGTCTTCGAGTGAATGGTAGGTGATGACCACGAGGCGTCCGTCCTCACGCAGCAGTTCCTTTGTCTGATCCAGCATCTCGCGCAGCGCTTCGAGTTCGTGGTTCACCTCTATGCGCAGTGCCTGGAAGGCCTTTGCCATATCTTTCTTTCCCCGCTGCTTCGGGAAGAAGGGGGAGATGACCTCCACCAGCTGGTCGATGCGTGTGATGCGCTGTGCTGTCCTTTCCCTGACGATGGCTGCCGCCAGCTTGCGGCTGTTTTTCAGTTCCCCGTAGAGGTAGAAGATATCGGCAAGACGTTTCTCATCGTAGGTGTTGACCACGTCGGCCGCACTAAGCGCTGCTTTCTGGTTCATCCTCATGTCGAGAGTTCCTTCAAAGCGGAAAGAGAATCCGCGTTCGCTTTCGTCGAAATGGTGGGAGGAGACGCCGAGGTCTGCCAAAATTCCGTCCACCTTGTCCACGCCATAGTAGCGCAGGAAGTTTTTCATAAACCTGAAGTTGCCTCTGACGAACTGGAAATTGCCGCTTCTGTCCGCATCGTTTTTCCATGTCCTGACGAAGTTGTCCATGGCGTCGACGTCCTGGTCAAAACCGAAAAGACGGCCCTTTCCGTTCAGCCGTCTTAATATCTCCCTTGAATGTCCTCCGCCTCCGAACGTGGCGTCTATGTATGTTCCGTCCTCGTGTATGGCGAGTCCGTCGACGCTCTGCCTCAGCAGCACTGGTATATGGTAGTCGTCAGGCATAGGGGGGGGTGTTTCTGTGTTTAGAAGGCGAAGTCAGCCATGGCGTCCTGTAGTTTATCGCCGAGGGACTCCTGCTGTGCGAGATGTTGCTCACACTTGTGCTTATCCCACACTTCGATACGGTCGTCGACTGCCAGGAATCTGACATCCTGCTTGATGCCCATGTCGTTCATGCGTTTCTTGCTGATGAGGAACCGCCCGTTGCTGTCGAGTTCCACGATTTCACTCTGCGCCACAAATCCACGTATGATGTCCTGGTGTTCGCGGTTCCATCGGTTGAGTTTGTTACGCAGGCTGTCGAGCATGTTGTTCCACAGGCTTTCGGGATAGAGCACGAGACAATCCTGAAAGAGGTCGGGTCTCATGACGAGCCGTTCCTCGCCATGTGCTTCGAGGACCTTTCTGTAAGCAGCCGGGAGGAATACCCTACCCTTCGCATCGGTCTTTGCAGGAAAATCTCCGTAAAATCTCATCTTTCTATGTCGTTTAAACGATTTTTAAATGTTGGTTTTTTGCCCTTTTGCGGGAATTATTTGCAAAGATAATGAATTTCCCCACAAATCCCCACATTTTTTTCATTTTTTTTCAACAAATCTTTTACTTTTTTAAAGAAATATTTTTAAATAACTGATATACAACAATTTAATATTGTGGGGAAATGTGGGGTGATTTTTACAAAAATATATTTTAGTGAAAAGAGGATTTAGTTTAGAGTTTAGTCTTGACAGTGAAGAGAGGATTTTTTGACAGGTAAAAAGGGGTTGGAATCAGTTTTTTTTGAGTTCATTTGGTAAAATAGAAAAAAAATCTTTACCTTTGCATTTGTAAAGGTTACTGACTACGATAAAAGAACAATTAAAACATCATAACGCATAATGGGAACAGAAAACACAGAGCACACACATCATTCAGGACACAGTACCCACAGAAGCCATCATTCTGAAGGCAGTTCGCATCACCACGACCACCACTCCTCCAAGCATCGTATGCTGGAGAGCCAGAAGGTGCTGAGTACGGCAAAGAAGGCCATCAAGGTCTGTATCGTCCTCAACGCTATCTACCTGATAGCCGAGGCTGTGATCGGTCTGCAAACCGACAGTCTCTCGTTGGTGTCTGACGCCGGCTACAACCTGGGCGACCTGCTGGTGCTCACCCTGGCACTCTATGCCATCAAGCTGCGCACCACCCCAAGCTACCAGAGTGATACACAGACATACCGCCGTTACAGTGCCTTATCGCTGATTGTGAACACAGCGGTGCTGCTGGTGATGGCCGGTGTTATCTCGATGCTGGCGATCACCCGTCTGCACAACGAGTGGCATCATGCAGGCCACGGTCTGACGATGGTAATCACGGCCGGTGTGGGCATACTCATCAATGGCATCACCACGTGGATACTCTATAAGAACCAGTCGCGGTCGTCTGGTGTGCGCAACGCATTCATTAATATGGCTGCCGACACATTTGTGAGCGTGGTGGTGGTGATAGCCGGTCTGGTGTTGATGGCCAATCCTACGAACCACTTGGCCGACGCCGTTGCGGCACTGATTGCCTGTCTGGTTATTGTAATTTTCACTATCAAGCTTCTCTACACCTATGTGCGGCGCAGTTTCCGGATGGCGCCTTCTCATATCAGCACTGACGATGTCGTTCATGCCATCCGCTCGGTAGATCACGTGAAGTCATACCGCCACATCAACATCCTGACGAGCCACAGCGACGAGATAGAGGTGACCGCCCATGTGTCGCTCGACGACATGAGTGCTGAGCAATCGGTGAAGATGGAGATTAAGGAGAACCTGCGCCAGTTAGGCGCGCAGATTGTGACGCTGTCGTTCAAGCAACACAAGAGCGTGGAATGATTTTTTAATTAGGAATTAGGAATAAAGTGATTAATGTTTTTTATACCCTATAATTAATTTGACCTTTATTATGAAAAAATTTGTTGAAAGCCTTATGATGCTGGCGCTTGTTTGTGGAGTTGTGTTTTTCTCCTCGTGCGATGAGGATGTGGAAGACGCAGTGGATCTGTCCGGCGAGTGGGAAGGCGGCATGGGCATGTATTACATCGACGATTGGGGATATGAATACAACGCTTACAACACATACATGGCATTCTATCCCGATTATGAGTATGCCACCCACGGCTACGGTGAGGAGATCGACTATTTCGGCCGCGACTGTCCGATCTACTGCCAGAACTTCTACTTTGAGTGGCGCATCAACAATGGTAAGCTCCGTCTGATTTATCCTGGCAACCACGACCTCGACGTGGAACTCTTCGACTATCATTTCCGTCAGCACCGCACACGTCTGTATTTCACTATCAACGGTGTGGAATACTGTCTGAACAAGCTGAGCGACTTCTACTACAACGACTGGTACTGGTGGGATCACGACGACCGCATCATGCGTAACCGCGACGGTTACTATCACTACATGACTTGGGCACAGCATAATCTTGCCAAATCGCGTGAAGGCGTGAGTCAGGACGAGAGCCGTGAGATGAATCCTGAGAAGTTCCGTTTCGGAAGGGACTTCACGAAGGTGAAGCCAGCTGGTGAATAACCGCAGCTGAAAGACATACAATCAAAAAAGGCGTACATTTCTGTACGCCTTTTTTGTAGCGAGAAAGGGACTTGAACCCTTGACCTTCGGATTATGAATCCGACGCTCTAACCAGCTGAGCTATCTCGCCATTTTTGATTTGCGAGTGCAAAGGTACACTTTTTTTCCCAACTGACAAAGCTTTTCGTAATTTTTTTCAAATTGTTTTTGATGAGCAGCACCTGAAACGGTAAAACACCCCTCTTCAATCGTCGTCGCGGCGGAAGGGGCGTCCTTCGCTGTCGAAGCCCCATTTCGGTTTGTCGCCTTTGCGGTCGTCGCGGCGGCGGTCGGATTTGCCTCCTTTATCGAAACGTTTTTTGCCTTCTTTGGAGAACGGCTTGCGATCGCCGTCCTTATCGAAACGCTTCTTATCACCGTCCTTGCGGAACGGTTTGCGGTCGTCGGAGAAATCACGCGGTTTGCGGTCGGACCGCATGCCGCGCTCAGTGCGGCTCGGGCGGTCGGAGTTCTTGCGCTCCTCTGCCCGTTCCTCACGGTCGTACTGGTTGAGGTTTTCTGAGCGGTAGTTTGAGTTGCGGTCTCCCCATTTGAAACTATGACGGTTGACATGGTGGTCGAAGTCCCCTTCGAAGAGCGGCACGAACTCCTCATCCTCGTTGCGTCGGCGCGGCTTGCGTTCACGGTCGTCAAACTTCTTGTCGGGCCGCGCCTTGAAATAATGCTCGTCGTCGCGGCTACCTTCGCCTCTCCAACTATGTCCGTCGAACTCGCCCTCTTCCTTCATCCTATGCGGTTTGAACTTCGCGTTGCGGCGGCGTTCCTCATCCGATTTGATGTCGAGTCCCTCCTCGCGACGGTCTTTGAGGCTGCCGTCGAACACCTGGTATTTACGCAGCTCGCAAGGGATGGAGCCGTTGTAGAGCGCGATTTTGGTGGACGGGCGGAATCCGATGGCGGTGAAGCACTCGTCGTGTGCACTGAGGATCCATGCGTCGCCCCCCACGAAATGCTGTTTGAGACGTGAACCGATGGTGCGGTAGAGGTCAAGAATGTCATCGGTGGTGATACGCTCGCCATAAGGCGGATTGGTGATGATCATCGCCTGCTCACGAGGCTGCTCGAACTCATAGAAGTCCTGCTGCATGATGTCCACCACTTTGTTGACGCCTGCCGAACGAGCGTTGTCGGTGGCGATGGCCACCGCATGACGGTTGATGTCGTAGCCGTAGATCTTATGGTCGAACTCCCGTTCCTGACTGTCGTCGTTGTAGATACGTTCAAGCAGATCCTCGTCGAAATCCTTCCAACGTTCGAATCCGAACTCCTCTCGGAACACGCCCGGATAGATGTTCTGTGCGATGAGCGCCGCCTCGATGAGGATGGTGCCCGATCCGCAGAACGGGTCGATGAGGTCACACTGCCCGTCCCATCCGGTGAGCATGATGATGCCCGCCGCCAGCACTTCGTTGAGCGGTGCTGCCACAGAGCCTGTTCGGTAGCCACGCTTATGGAGGCTCTCACCCGAGGAGTCGAGCGAGATGGTGACGAGGTCCTCGCTGATATGGATGTTGATGCGGATGTCCGGATTGCTGATGCTCACGTTCGGCCGCTCACCGTCGCATTTGTCGCGGAAATAGTCGGCGATGGCGTCTTTCACGCGATATGCCACGAACTTGGAATGACGGAACTTCTCCGAGAAGACCACAGAGTCGACGAGGAACGTGTTCTTCACGTCCATCAGCTCGTCCCACTCCATCTGTCGCACCACTTCATAGACCTCGTCAGCATCGGTGGCTTTGAACTCTTTGATGGGTTTGAGCACTTTCACCGCTGTGCGGAGACAGAAATTAGCACGATAGAGCATCTCCTGGTCGCCTGTGAAGGAAACCATTCGATTACCTATTTGAATGTTGTCGGCACCCAGCGCTGTGATTTCTTTAGCGAGCACCTCTTCCAGTCCCTGGAAGGTTTTGGCAATGATTTTCATAAATGAAGTAAGAGGTAAGAGGTAAGAAGTAAGAGAGAATTATTGGCGAGAAGATCGGCCTTGTACGACGTGGCAGCCGGCTGGTACGTCATCGGTAACCCAGATGTTACCTCCGATGACAGCACCCCGTCCGATGGTGATACGTCCGAGGATGGTGGCGTTGGAATAGACCACCACGTCGTCTTCGAGGATAGGGTGACGCGGTATGCCCTTGATCGGGTTGCCGTTCTCGTCGAGCGGGAAGCTGCGGGCACCGAGAGTGACGCCCTGATAGAGTTTCACGTTACGCCCGATGACGCAAGTCTCGCCGATGACCACGCCTGTGCCGTGGTCGATGGTGAACGACTCGCCGATGGTGGCACCCGGGTGGATGTCGATGCCCGTCTCCGAATGTGCCATCTCCGTGAGCATACGGGGGATGAGCGGCACACCGAGGAGGAGGAGCTGGTGGGCGATGCGGTAGTTAGTGAGCGCCTTGATCACTGGGTAACAGGCGATGATCTCGCCGTTGTTCTTCGCAGCCGGGTCGCCATTATACGCCGCAATCACGTCGGTGGTGAGGATGGTCCTGAGCGCCGGCAGACTCTCGATGAACTGCTCTGTAATGCTGTCCGCACGGCATTTGCCGTCGGTGCAGTGCTCGTCCTCATATTCCAGGCTGATGGCAATCTGCTCACGCATCAGTCGTGAGAGACGGTCAACCCTCACACCTATATAATATTTTAACGTGTCGGCATAGACAGGTGTCTCACCGTAGTGGTACGGGAAGATGATGTCGCGTGCCGTCTCTATGATTTCGTCGAGCACATGCTCTGAAGGCATCCGGAACACGCGGGTGTCTTTGTCGAATAGGCGTGACAGGGTATTGATGTCAGCCAGCTGGTCGACGGAATGGGTTAATTTTTTGTGGTCCACTATTTTATTTAATGAGGAATTAGGAATTAGAAATGACTTTTTTCAACCCTAACGTTAACCTTAACCTTAACTCTTTGAAACTGTTGAAAACATTTTAAAGCGGTGTAAACACATTTTTTGAGCGGACGAGGGCGTCCACGCTCCCAGTACCAGTACGTCTTCCGAAGGTGAGAAGGTTAACCGACTCTAACTTCTTACTTCAAGAAGGTGTCCATGATTTCCTGGGCGGTTTCGTCGCCCAGTTCTTTGGCCCGTTCGAGGTTTTGGCGTGCTGCGACTTTGTCGCCCTTCTGGATTTGTGCATAACCCAGGATGCGGTAGGCATCCGGATATTCCTTACTGATGTCGATACACTTCTTAGCCGCCTCGATGCACTCGTCGAGCTGATTGACACGCAGATGGATGGCCGATTTCTCCACATGGTAGAGCGGTTCGTTCGGTGCCACCTCCACCGCCTTGTCAATGTCGTTGAGCGCCTGCTGATACATGCGTGCCTGCACCTCCAGCTGGCTGCGGTCGTAATAGAAGCTGGCGCTGAGGTTGTCGTTGTTGATGGTGGCGAAGGTGTTGAAGTCAGCCACTGCCTGGCGGAACTTCCTCGCTTTCTCGTAGAGACGTGCGCGTCGCATCACGAACCCGGCTGCATCAAGCGGAAGGGTATCAGGGAACTGAGCGATGGCAGAGTCCATAAGTGCGATCTGTGTGTCAATGGTGTCGCCCAGCGCCTCGTGTGCCATAGAAGCAGCGAGGAAGGTGCCCGGCGCCTTGTATTTGCCCGCGTTCACCTCATCGTAGATGGCCAGTGCGCCTTGGTTGTCGCCTTTGGTGCTGAGAATCTGCGCTTTCTGCAGCTGGTATTCCACGAGCGACACCTCTTCCATCACCTTCTTGTCGGCATCCGTCTCTGCAGCTGCTTTCTGTCGCTGTCCCTCGATAGCCTTGTCGCTATAACCAAGCGCCACATCGTAGTTCCACTTCGGATATTCAGGCTCCGGCTGGTAAACCAGCTTGCTGTAGATGGTCTTCGCCACGTTGTTGTTACCCTGGTTTTTGTCCGTCACCAGACGGAGGTAGGTCTGGAGGTCCTGCTCCGCCTCGTCGAACCGTTCGAGGTCGATGAGCGGAGTGGCACGCCGCAGGTAACCCTCCGCATTCTCGGGGAAGGTAGATACGAAGAGGTTGACGAGGTCCATATACTCGTCGTTGCCTGCCGTGCGCGACTTCATATAGAGGTAGATCAGTCCTTCCTCCGGACTGTCGGGAATACCTTTCTTGATATATATCTTGTTGTAGGCCAGCGACGAGCTCTTGCTCTGGAGCGCACCCAGGTTGAGGTCGCGTCCCATCGCCGCATCGATCACGCCGTTCTTTCCATCGACAGGAGAGAGGATCACACCCAGCAGCTCTCCGTTGGCGTTGAACGCCCCTTTGCCCACCTGCTTGCCGTCGAACTCATTGGCGAGGGTGTAGTAGCCGTATTTGCTGTCCACCATCTCTTTTTTTATGATGGTGGATTTCGGCACCACATTCACCTTTCCCTTGATGTAGCCGATGGAAACCACCTCAGCCCCTGAGTTTGCTGAAGCCGGGTTGGCCAGCGGGAGTGGCGTGGTTTTCTTGTTGGCGATGCGATAGCGTACCAGTCCGTAGAGGTCGTCAGCTCCGAGGATTCGCTCCACGTCGTATTTGCTGCCCGTCGCGTCAATCACCACGGCACTGTATGCCTCCAGGAAGGTGGCATAATCGGATACGAGTGCTCCGTCGGCAGATACAGCGAATCCCACGCCCTCACGCAGTTTCTCCTGATGCTGGTCGTAGGTGATGACAGAATAGACAGACTTCTGTACTTTCGGCAGCCATTTCGGCGCCGGTTTTTCCTGGGCAAACGCCCCGAAAGTAAAGATCGTTAAGGTGAAAGTTAAAAGAAAATGTTTCATTTTATATTTTGAAGTATTTAATTACAAATGAGGAATGAGGATTTTTTTTAACGGTGTAAACACATTTCTTGAGCGGACGGGGCGTCCACGCTCCCGGTATCTTACCAATTTCCGATGGTGGGAGGGTTAACCGAAGGAGCGAATGGGCTACGGTACGACTTTCGGATGTGCAACTCTGCCAGCTCCCTCCCTATGGGGGAGTGCGGAGAAGAGGCTCTTTTAGCCTTTTATATTCAGAAGTTCCTTGGCGTTGGAGATGGCCGCCCGGGTGAGCTCCGCGCCACTGAGCATGTGGGCGATTTCCTCGACACGCTGCTCGTCGGTGAGTTCGGTGATATGCGTGTGGGTGGCCTCCTCGTCGTCGTCCTTGTACACCTTATAATGGTGGTAGCCTTTCGATGCGATCTGCGGCAGGTGGGTGATGGAGATGACCTGCCGTCCGTTCTGTCCCATGGCAGACATGATGTCAGCCATCTTCTCCGCGATTTTTCCCGACACGCCGGTGTCGATCTCGTCGAAGATGATGGTAGGGAGTTTCACCGCCGCTGCGATGAGCGCTTTGACGGAAAGCATCACACGAGCGATCTCACCGCCCGACGCCACCATGGAGATATCCTGGAGCTCAGCGTTTTTGTTGGCAGAGAAGAGGAAGCGCACCTTGTCCGCCCCGTTGGCAGAGAGGCGGTCGTCGTCGGAGAGGATTTCCACATGAAACCGCACGTTCGGTATTCCCAGTTCCCGGAGGCTTTCCGCCAGTTGTATGTCCACCTGCTTTGCCGCCTTTATGCGCGCAGCCGTGATTTCTTTTGCTTTCGCCACCGCCTGCCCGCGCAGCTGCTCCGTCTGCCGTGTCAGCTCCGCGATATGCTCTTCGCTGTGATCGATGGCGCTGAGTTTGTCGGCATAGTCCTGTCGGATGGCTTTGAGCGCCGCAATGGAACCGACATTATGCTTACGTTCGAGGGTGTAGAAGAGGTTGAGCCGTTCGTTCACCCATGCCAGCCGCTCCGGGTCCGCCTCCACGCTGTCGGAACAGGTCTCCAGTTCGGCAGCCACATCCTTCAGTTCTATATAACTGGATTCCAGCCGTTCGCAGAGCAACTTGGCATCCGGGAAGATGTCGCTGATGGTCTGTAGCGACGAAGTGGCATGTTTGAGCATAGTCAGCACGTTCGATGTGTCGCCAGAGAAATCCTCTCCGTCAATCTGCGACTGAGCCGCGAAGAGGTTGGCACGGATTTCCTCCGCATGTTCCAGGATCTCGCTCTCCTGCTCCAGGAGTTGCTGCTCCTGATTGTCGTCGAGAGCCGCTTCCGTAAGCTGGTTGAGTTGGAATCGCCAGTAGTCCTCGTCGTCATGACTCTGCTTTGCCGCCTCCATGGCTTTCCGCAATGCCAGCTGCGCCTGACGGTAGTTTGCATAGACAGACTGGTAGTCGGTCAGCAGGTTGTTGTCAGCCGCCACGATGTCGAGCACGCTGATTTGGAACTGCTCGTTGTTGAGCAGTAAGTTCTGGTGTTGCGAATGCACGTCGAGCAGGCGGTCGCCCAGTTCTTTGAGCAACGACGCATTGACGGGCGTGTCGTTGACGAACGCCCTACTCTTCCCTGCTGCGGTCAGTTCCCGCCTAATGACACATTCTTTTCCGTCGAAATCCAAGTCGTTGGTCTCAAAAAAGTTTGCGAGGTGGTAGTTGGACACATCAAAGACAGCCTCCACGATGCAACGTCGCTCGCCCGTTTTAATGCTACGCATATCAGCCCGTTGACCTTTCAAAAGGCCAATTGCACCTAAGATGATGGACTTTCCGGCTCCCGTCTCGCCGGTGATAACAGAAAAGCCCTCGTGGAAGTCAATATCCAACTGACTTATCAGTGCATAGTTCTCAATATGTAACGACTTGATCATTCTGAAAATGGTAATATCCACGGATATTGAGCACAAAGGTAGTGTTTTTTTATGAAACAACAAAAAAAGTGAATAGTGAATAGTGAAAAGTGAAAAGTGTATTTCTATTTAAGGAGAGAGTATGGTATTGAGACAAGAATTAATGTGAATGATTCTTGAAATTGGTTAAAAGATACGAAAAAAAGGGGGTGTGGAGGGTAGAATCAAATAAAATCTCTAAATTTGCACAAATTAATCAATTCTATCATGAAGATGAGAGATACGAGAATGATTTATGCCGCGGTGTTGACATGTCTTTCGCTATGTGCCAGTGCCCAGCATTATGCCGACCCGTCGAAGTCGTCGCTCTACCGCGAAGAGGCAAAGCGGCTGACAGACGAAGAGTTTTATTATGGTTCGAAGCGTGTGAGCGATGCGAGTGACCCGTCACTTCAGCTGATCAACAGTTATTTTCTGAACGACCGTGGCACACTGGAAGGGATTGAGCAGTGGCTGAAGAGCCACCAGGTACACCCAGAGCGCACCCGTCTGGAGGTGATGCGAGCCAACCTGCTGGTGCGGCAGGCCGCCTACGATCGCGCGTTGGATATCTACGACCATATCGACCCCGTGGCGCTGAACAACCTGCCAGAGAAAGAGCAGGCTGAAGCCAACCTCTACGGTGCCATCGCCTATATCCATAGCGGCGACCTGGGCAAGGCAGAGCGTATGCTCCGTCTGGTGCAGGACAGTCCTTTCCATCAGCCCGACATCTATTATTATTTAGGTTATATCAACTATAAGCGAGGCAACCACGACGAAGCTATCCGCTATTTCACAGCTGTGGAAAACTCCCGTGAATACCGTGACCTGGTTCCGGTGTATCTGGCCGACTCCTATCTTCAGAAGGGGAATGGCCGTCTGGCGCTGGATCTCAGCACCGGCTGGCAGCGCACCCACGGCCTCGGTGACCCGCTCTACGGTGAAGCCAAGCGTATAGAGGGTGAGGCTCAGTATGCGATGGGAGACTATGACAATGCCATCAGCAGCCTACACACCTATCTGGGTATGACAGACAGCCCCGGCCGTTCAGCCCTTTATAAGCTGGGAATGAGCCAGATGCGCCGCAAGCAATTCGATGAGGCCGCCAAGATGCTGAGCAAGAGTGCCGGCACCGCCAGTGACGCGATGGCACAGAGTGCGTGGCTCAATGCCGGCAAGGCCTATATCTCCACAGGCAGCAAACGTCAGGCCAGCATCGCCTTCCAGCAGGCTTCACAGATGAGTGCCGACAAGTCGGTGCAGGAAGAGGCGTTCTACAACTATGCCCTCACCTTGCACGACGGTGCGAACATGGGTTTCGGCGAGAGCGTGACCGCCTTCGAGCAGTTCCTTAACAAATACCCTCGGTCGCAATATGCCACCACCGTGGCACAGCACCTCACCGAGGTCTATTTCACCACGAAGAACTACCCTGCCGCACTCAAGTCGATCAATAAGATCAAGAACCCTACCTCCGACATCATCAGCGCCAAGCAGAAAGTGCTGTACAACCTCGGCACACAGAGTTTTGCCAACGGCAACTATAAGGAAGCCAAGAACTATATGAACCAGAGCAATGCCACACTGAAAAACAACGAGGCTATCTTCTGGAAAGGAGAGAGCGAATACCGACTGGGAGAATACAACGCTGCCGCCACCGACTTCTCCGCCTATCTGAAGAACGGCAAGAACGCAGCCAACAAAGCTCTTGCGAACTACGGACTGGGTTATATCAACTTCAAGAACAAGAAATATGCCAGTGCGCTCACGAATTTCAGGAATTACCTGAGCAGCGGAGCAAGTGAGCGTGCCGACCTGTGCGCCGACACCTACAACCGTATCGGCGACTGCCTGTTCGCCCAACGTCAGTTCGACCAGGCCAACGATGCCTACAACACCGCTTTCGTGACCGACAAGACCCACGGTGACTACTCGTTGCTGCAGATGTCGATGATCAGCGGCCTGAAAGGCGACTACCAGAAGAAGGTGGAGATCCTGAATCAGCTGGAAAATACCTACAGCAACTCCGAATATGCCGACAACGCCCTGTTTGAGCAGGGACGCGCCTATGTGCTCAGCGGCAACCGCGAAGCCGCGATGGACACCTACCGTGTTCTGACCCAGCGTTTCCCGAACAGCACGAATGCCCGCCGTGCGATGAACGAGATCGGTATGATCTATCAGGAGAGCGGTCAGACCGACCAGGCCGTCAGTCAATACACGAGTGTGGTGGAACGATTCCCGAACACCGAAGAGGCAAGTGCCGCTTTGGAGAGTCTGAAGCAGATTTACAACTCACAAGGTAAGGTGAACGAATATGCCGCCCTCGCCCGCAAAGCCGGCAAGGCCCTCAGTCCTGCCGAACTCGACGAGATGACCGAGAATGCCGCCATCATGGCGACAGCCGACGGCGACTATGCCAAAGCCGTGGGTTTCTACCAGCAACTCGCCAGCCAGACCCTCTCAGAAGACACCAGGGCCAGGGCACTGGAAAACGGAATGGACTGTGCGATGAGCACGCCAGACAGCGGCGATGACCTGCTTTTCGCCTCGAAGATACTCGACAGCAATGTGAAGATCTCGCCTAACCGTATCTCTCAGGCCCGTCTGATGCGCGCCCAGCATTATATGGCCTCCGGCAACAGCGACGCCGCTATCCGCGACTACCGCCTGCTGGCAGAAGACCAGACCACCGTGTATGGTGCCCAGGGAACCGTAGAACTGGCTCAATATGCCTATAACACAGGGCAGTATGACAGCGCAGAACGGATTCTCGACCGTTTCATCGACAGCGGCACCACCTACAGCTACTGGCTGGCACGTGCCTTCGTGCTCCTCTCTGATGTGTACCGAAAGACCGACCGCGAGATTGAGGCACAGGAATACCTGTTGTCGCTCAAGAGCAACTACACTGAGAGCGAGGAAATCAACAAGATGATTGAGGAGAGGCTGAAACTTTGAAACTTTGAGGTTTGAACTTTAGAATTACTTTTTTACTTGGAAGTTGGAACATTATGATTATATTGCAAGATATGAAAAAAATATTTTTGACAATATTAGCGATTGGTAGTGTGGTCTGTGCCCAGGCGCAGATGGACAATGTGGTGGAGGTGGAGAACACCTACACCCCTACAGTGAAGGATGCCAATAAAATCAATGTGTTGCCACAGGCAGAGACCACTACTGTGAAGCACTACGACGTGGAGTATCAGACCGACGCGAAGGCCACAGACGACTATGCGTTCGAACCTGCCGAGGCCGCCCAGAGCGACCTTTTGGCCAAAGGTGAGCCGGAGAACTTCCTCACCCTCGCCGGCGGTAATGGCGGGACGCTGCTCACCCGTGGCGCCTACGGCTGGGAATTGTCCGATAAAAACACGCTCCATTTCGATTTGTCACTACGTGGTCACAATAAAGAGACTGAGCATTTTGCTGACGAGAACCTGAAGTGGATGCAACGGTTCTACCAGACCAAGGGCAATGTGCTGTTTGAACATAAGCTGAACGACCTTTCCAGATGGTATGTCCGCGGCGGGGTGACGAGCAGCGTTTTTAACTACCAGCCACAGGAGGTTCTCTATTATGGGAATCATATAGACGGAGACATACTGCCGACCGACAAGCAGCACACCTGGGATGCCTATGCCGAGACCGGAATTACCCCTTACCGCTTCGGGCAGTTCACTGTCGACGGTTATTTAAAGATGCGTGTTTTCAAACCGAAGAGTGATAAACTTTTCAGAGAAACCGCTATCTACACAGAGTATGAGGATGGAAAGACACTTGTGGATTATATCGACAACGAGGACACCTACGAAGGAGCCGTAAACCTCGACTATGAGATTAACGATCAGCACAGTGCCGGAGTAGGCATAAAAGACCGCTTGTTACATTACGGAAGTAGTACATACAAGAAACAGAATGCCTTCGAGGTGCTTCCTCACTACGCTTTCTCCAATGAGAAGGTGGATCTGAGGCTCGGAGCCAGACTGATTTTTGAGAGCGGACTGGAACAGAAATTCCATGTCGCTCCTGATGCATCCATCACGGTACATGTGACCCCTGACGTGGATGTGTTTGGAGAAGCCCGAGGCGGTCTGTATTTCAACGACCTATTCATGATGAACAGCCTGGCTCCATACTGGAAGACACCAAACCGTCAGATGGCCTCTCAGTTTAACCAGGTAGAAGCCAACGCAGGTGTGAAATGGCATATCAGAGACGGCTGGTTCGCTAAGTTCTATGCCGGCTACGACGTGTCGAAGAACCGTGCCGAGCTTACTGCCCCGATTGGTCAGTTGAGCCGCAACGAGGTGTTCACGGCCGACGGCAGTCTCGTACATATCGATGCCCATACGAAATACAGCTATAAAGATATCCTCAACTTGGATGCAAAGGGACGTTTCAACGGCTGGAGTATCAAGAAGCGCAACCCTTATTACTATGAGAGTCCTGCATGGCGTCCGGTGGTAGAGGCCTCAGCTGCCGCAAGCGTGCAGCCGGTGACCGGCCTGCGTATCGGCGTGGATTATGAGTTCGCCAGTTTCACTTCCGACGAAAATGTGGACTACAAACGTCCGACCACCCATAATCTCGGCGCTTCCATCTCCTATAAGATACCTCGTCAGCTGTTGCCGCTCAACCTGTCGGTCTATTGCCGTGGCGACAACCTGCTGAATCAGAAATATGACGCTTTCTATGGCTACCGCACCATAGGAACAACCGTGCTGGCCGGAGTGGCGTTGAACTTTTAACTTTGAACTTTGAGGTTTGAACTTGGAACTTTAGAGTATGCTATTTAAAGGGTACTTCTATAAATTAGTTTTAATACAAGTTTCGCATGTTAAAATTTCAGTTTATGAACACAGATTTCACTGATGAGATGGACTTTTATCAGAATTGTTGAGCTCATAGTTATTCGCTCGATTACACAGATTCTGCCCTCCGGTGTATATCAGCGAGGAGGGAATCCGTGAAATCGAAATCGTTCCTGTAA
>FLNY01003716.1_pt1 | contig 59599 bp, 46 predicted proteins | sample 1140381 | NCBI WGS metagenome assembly FLNY01 (sample SAMEA3878172, study PRJEB12797) | bioreactor metagenome | biome: Moose rumen | place: Sweden | collected 2011-10
GGTCGGGCGTCGCCCCAGCGACGCCGCCCGCGCCACGGCGGAGACGGACGACACAAGAATGGAAAACAAACAAAAAAAAAGGAAAAAAACAATTGTACAAACAAAGGTTTGAAGACGGCATACGTGCCGTCTTCATTTGAAAATCAAAAAAACAAATATCATGGCTATAAAAGATGTTTTGGAGTTTGAAGGCTCACGCCATACCAATGGCGTGCCGCCGGTATTAATCCGCTGGGTGGCGGAGGGCACCTTCTACCGCGCCTACGAATGGAGCGCATGGCTCGCATGCCGCTATGTGTCGCAGTTCAACGCCCGCCGTAAAAACCTCAAAGGCTTCGAGCCGTATGCCTTCGTGGGCTTCCCTGTCAGCAGCTTGGAGAAATACACCGCCGAGGCGGCCGAGTTGGTGAAAAGCGAAAACGGCGGCGTGGTTGACATGCTGCTCCCGTCGTCAACATTGGACCAGAATGTGCCAATGGAGGAATACACCGAGCAGTTCAACAACTGGAAACAGAGCCTGGCATTCGTGGAGGGCGGCAAAGCACAGTCAATATCAAAGGATCTGAGAGACAGCCTTACCACAAGCGAGCCTATGAGGATATCGTCGATACTGCAACAGGTGCTGTCGTTCCCCATAGAACAGAAGTCACCAATGGAGAGCATGGCGTTTTTAGCCGAGATAAAACAGAAGATAGCCAATTCAATTTAGGACAGACAATTAATGAAATAACGAACAGAATTTAACGCACAGGAAAATTCATAGGCGGTCGCGCCCTCGGCCGTATGGCAAGGGAAAGAGGAAGAAGGCGGTTGGCTCAACAAAACAGGTTGTTCCTTCACGCCATCGTGTAAGACGTCCGCCGAAGCAAACGCGTGTTCTTGCCGATGGCTGGCAACTCGAATGGTTCCTCGGTGAACAATGCCACTACGAACGGCAACTACTGGTCTTGTACGGAGAACAATAGTACCAACGCGTACAACTTGAACTTCAATTCGAGCAATGTGAACATGAACAACAACAACAAGACTAACGGTCAATCCGTGCGTCTGGTTAGGTTGAGCCTTTTCCGTGGTTAAGTTCATTGTAAAATAAAAATATATAATCATGAGACTCAGCAGGGAGCAATTGTTGAAAGACCTTTATGAGGCCTACTACGACGCGCGGCGTCACAAGCGCAACAAGGCGTACCAGCTACGTTTCGAGGCAAGACTTGAGGACAACCTCAACGAGCTGTGCGACGCGCTGTGGAACCGTACATACAAACCCCTGCCATCCGACTGCTTCATCATCACCGACCCCAAGTGCCGCGAGGTGTTCGCGGCGCATTTCCGCGACAGGGTGGTGCATCATCTGTATTACAACTACACGCATCAGATTTTCGAGCGCACCTTCATAAAGGACACCTACAGCTGCATCAAAGGCCGCGGCACACACTACGGCATAGAACGGCTGCAAAAGCATATACTCAGCGAGAGCCGCAACTACTCCCGCAAATGCTACGTCCTGAAGATGGACATCAGGGGCTATTTCATGAATATCAACAGGCGGAAACTGCTCGAGATAGCCACACGCAGCCTCCACAAGATGTCAACCCACAAGGTGGGGAAATACCGCAAGACTCTCTGGGAAGACGTCGTGGATATGGATTTCTTGGATTACCTGACCAGAGAGATAGTCTTGCTCAACCCTATGAACGGCTGCCGTTTCATAGGTCTGCCGTCGGACTGGGACAACCTGCCTTTCGAGAAGAGCATGTTCCACTCGCCCGCAGGATGCGGCCTGCCCATAGGCAACCTCACCTCGCAGCTCTACAGCAACGTCTATCTCAACGTCTTCGACCAATATATGAAACGGGAGCTGAAATGCCGCCATTACGGCCGCTATGTCGATGACTTCTACGTGGTGAGCAGCGACCGAGAGTGGCTGCAGTCGATAGTGGCCCCTATAACCGCATTCCTCAATGAGAGGCTGGGTCTCACCATACACGATGGCAAGACGCAGACGATAGACGTGACGGAGGGCGTCTCGTTTCTCGGCGGCTTCGTGCTGCCTCACCGCATCTACACCAACCGCGACACCTTGAAGCGCATGGACGCCAAGCTGTATGCGCTGGAGCGGGAGGGCGACGGCGAGCATATTGGAAAATCGCTCAACTCTTACTGCGGCGTGCTGTCGCACTGGCAGAATTTCAACATCCGCAAGAAGATGCTACTCCGCCGCCACCGCTTCACCCGGTACGGCATGTTCGACATGGAGGTGAGACATTTCCAAGGGTCAGCTTTCCGTGGCCTGCGTAAAAAAAACAAAGAATAAAATAAAGAGACAACCCAACAAAATTATTAACTAAATAAAACGTATTATGAACAAAAAAACTTTACTTATCATGCTGCTGCTTGCGCTCATAGCGCCATTGGCGGCAAACGCACAAAGCACACTCACGGTGTGCGACGGGGAGATTACAAATGAGTACATCCCCGTGTACGGTTACTATGCCGACACAGAAGGAACAAATTCGGAGTTCATCATCCCCTCGTCCGAATTGACCGCCATGAACGGGATGAGCATTACCGCCATGTCGTTCTACATTTCATCCCCTGCCGATGATGCGTGGGGTGCCACCTTCCAAGTCTATATGAAGGAAGTTGAAGAAACCACATTCAGCGAAATTAACGGCCCTGCCGGTTGCACCGTTGTCTATACCGGTGTCCTTGACGGCACTGGGGAAACGATGGACGTGACCTTCGATGACGACTACACCTATCACGGAGGCAACCTCCTCATAGGGACTTACGTTACTTCCGCAGGAGATTTGAAGAGTGCTTCTTTCTATGGCATTGAAGCTACGGAAGCAGCTTATTGTGATATTGATGGTGGGTATGACTTTGAAGTGGATTTTCTCCCGAAGACCACCTTCACCTATCAGGAGCCAGCCTCCTGCCCCAAACCCACGGGCTTGGCAGTCAACTCTTCCGTGGTCACTGCCGTCGCCACATGGCAAGGCGACGCCGAAACCTATAACATTGACATCGACGGCACCGTGACCTATGGCGTCACCACTCCATACGAGTTTGACGTGGAACTTGCCACCACATACGCCGTGAAGGTTCAGGCCAACTGCGCCGGCGATGAGACCAGCGACTGGACCAACCCCGTCAGCTTCACATCCGACCTGTGCCTGGCCGAAGACCAATGCGAAATCACCTTCGAGCTCACCGACAGCTATGGCGACGGCTGGAGCGGCAACGCCATCAATGTCGTTGATGTTGCAACGGGCATTGTCCTTGCAACGATGGCAGCCGACAACCACAATCTTTATAATGAAGAAACCACCGACACCAAGACCCTCGCCGTGTGCGACGGACGCGAAATCCAATTCGTGTGGGTGAGCGGCGGCGAAAATAGCTATCCTGACGAAACTTCCTACGTGGTTTACGACGTGAACGGCGAGGAGATCTTCAGCGGCAGCGGTGCCATGAGCGAAACGGTCAGCTACACCGTGAACTGCGCTGTTTCTTCCTGCCCCAAGCCTACGGGCTTGGCAGTCAACTCTTCCGGGGACCTCACTGCCGTCGCCACATGGCAAGGCGACGCCGAAACCTATAACATTGACATCGACGGCACCGTGACCTATGGCGTCACCACTCCACACGAGTTTGACGTGGAACTTGCCACCACATACACAGTGAAGGTTCAGGCCAACTGCGCCGGCGATGAGACCAGCGACTGGACCAACCCCGTCAGCTTCACATCCGACATGTGCCTGGCCGAAGACCAATGCGAGATCACCATCACCCTCACTGATGCATACGGTGATGGCGGTGGCAAAATCACAGTGGTGGATGCTGACACAGAAGTGGTGTTAGCCTCTTATGACGGTAGCGGTTCCTCATCTACAAACACGCTCAATGTTTGCGATGGCAGACAAATCAACTTTGTTTACGCTTCCACTGACAGTTGGTCATATGAAAACGGTTGGGTCATCACTGATGTCAACGGGGAGGTTATCTCCGAACATGTAGGATGCAGTAGTTCTGACGAATGCGATGCACCTACCGATGGTGTTGTGGCTACCTACACTGTGAACTGCGCTGTTTCTTCCTGCCCCAAGCCTACAGATCTTGAGGCTGACGACATCACCACCGACAGCGCGACCTTGAGCTGGGATGGCACAAGCGACAGCTATGTGCTTCAATATCGTCCGTGGTATCCTGCCGGCGACGACATCATCACCACTGCCACGATGACCACCTACACCGTCGATCTGAGCCAATATGATGGCATAGGCTCCGTGGCTATCCGCCATTACGATGTGAGCGACATGTTCCAGCTCATCGTCGATGACATCCAAGTGACCAACGCCGCCCTCGAAGTGATATATTCACAAGACTTCGAAAGTTGCGGCGGCAACATGCCCTCCGAGTTCTCCAACATTGACCTCGACGGCGACGGCTACACTTGGATTATTTCATCATCATATAATTCAAATGTCAACGGCACTTATGGCATTGTCTCAGAAAGCTACAACAACAATGTCGGTGCCTTGACCCCCGACAACTGGCTCATCATCTCAGGCATCGAAATGGGTGGCCAAATGACATTCCAAGCCCGTGGCCAAGACCCGAATTATGCCGCCGAGAACTTCGCCGTGTATGTATCTACTGAGTCTTCTGTTGTCGAAGTTCCGGTGGCAGGCACCACCTACAACGCCACAGGTCTGACACCAAATACGCCATATGCATGGCAGGTGAAAGGCATTTGCGGAGAAGAAGAGAGCAAATACGCCTCATCTTTCTTCACGACAAAGGATGACATCCTCGTCTTTGCCACCGATGGCGATTGGGACGATATTGACAACTGGGAGGATGCTGATGGCGACCCCATCCCCGACCTGCCAAACATAAGCAATAATGTGCGCATCGGGGCTGACGCCACCATCCCTGCTGATTATGTCGCGACAGCAAATAAAGTCACTATCGACGGAGGCTCGATAACAATCACCGACGGAGGTCAATTGAAACAAAACTCGGCAACGTTGATGGTGACAATGGAAAAAGAAATCACCGGCTATGGCGACGGCGACGACAATTGGAGCTTCATCTCCAGCCCGTTCAGTGGACGCACCTTGTATTCCCCGTCAGGCACCTGGAGCCGCGTTGACAATCTGATTGACGGTGATTACGACCTCTTCGCTTTCGACCCGACAAGCGCGGGCTCTGAATGGATAAATTATAAGGCGAGTCCGGATCATATTTATTTCCAAGCCACCAATAATATTGAAGGGCTGTTGTATGGCGAAGGTTATCTCTACGCCAACGAAACTGACGTCACCTTGAGTTTTGTCGGCACAACCGGAAAGAGCAACAACTACTCTGAGACCAAGAGCCATACCTACAATGCCAACTCAACCGACCCGTTTAACGGATGGAGACTTGTGGGTAACTTCTTCTCATGCAACAGTTACCTGTCATTCGTGCCTGAAGGCGGTCAAACACCGACAGAGGTTGATTTTTATGTTATGAACGATAATGGCGACAACTTCGAGTTGTCGGAGACGACAGTTGCCCTCGCTCCAATGCAGGGCGCATTCTTCTACGCCGATGCTTCGGGTGATATCGTTTACTCTACAGAGAACCCGATATCTGACAAATCAGCCTCCGGCATGTTGAACATAAATCTCACAGAGAACGGCAGGGTGTCGGATATGGCTCGTATCCGCTTCGGAAAAGGCATGCGGCTCGCACACAACAGCTTGCACAATAATACCAGCAAAGTCTATATCCCGCAAGACGACAAAGACTATGCGGTGGTTTATGGCGAGCCGGAAGGCGAGATGCCTCTCAACTTCAAGGCTGAGACGACACGCTCATACACCATCGGCATGAAGACCGAAAACGTCAACTTAGGCTATCTGCACCTCATCGACCTCATCACAGGCGCCGATGTGGATATGCTCGCCAAGGGAGAATACTCATTCATAGGCTCACCACGCGACTCTGAGAACCGCTTCGTCGTGAGATTCAGCGAAAACACCAACATCAACACCACCGACGAGGTGTTCGTCTATCAGAACGGCGATAACATCATGGTCGGCGGCGAGGGCGAGCTGCAAGTGTTCGACGTGACCGGCAGGATGGTGCTCAACACCGTCGTGAACGGTCTGCAGTCTGTGGCTAAACCGACGTCAACAGGCGTCTATATCTTCAGATTGGTCGGGACGGATGTCAAGACTCAGAAAATAGTCGTGAGATGAGATATCAGCCATTAGCTGTCAGCCATTAGCCGTCAGGTTAGTGGATGGCAGTTGGAAAAGATTTAATAATGAATAAAAAAGAAACAAATATGAAAAAGGTATTATTAGCAGTAGCATTGGTTATCACAATGGGCTTCGGCGCGAAGGCGCAGATTGGCGTGACAGACGCTTTCTTCAACGACTGGGAGCAGAGCAGGGCTTTTGACATGACAATAGTTCTTCCGGGTCTTCCCGGCGAACATGGCTTAGAGGACAACGTCAGCGCCCCTTTGGGCAGCGGACTGTTCATCCTCGGCGCTCTCGGCGCGGGATATGCGCTTAGAAAGAAGAAGGATTGACAGACTGATATAGTTATAGATTATAGTTTGGAGTTTGAAGTTTGGAGTTTATAGTTTATAACTTATAGTTTGTCGGTTGTCTCCCGTCGGCTTGCAATTCATTGCAAGCCGACGGGAGACGTTTTTTTAATGATGTCATTTTTTTGTGAGATAATGATGTTTAATCCGAATTTTAATCGTATATTTGCAAGCTAATATTTTTAAGGGATAGTGAGAACGCGTGTGAAACAGTGAAAAAATGAAGAATATTTGTGTTTTCTGCGGAAGCAGTATGGGTTTTGACAAACGTTATGCCGAGGCTGCGGCGAGATTAGGCGACGTCCTCGCCGACAACGACTGCACGCTTTATTACGGCGGAGGCAGCGTCGGACTGATGAACGTGATAGCCGAGATAATGCTCAAACGCAACAAGAAAGTCATAGGCGTGATGCCTGATTTCCTGCTCGCTCATGAGATAGGGCATCCTGCCATTCATAAGATGGTCGCGACAAAAACAATGGCTGAGCGCAAGGAGATACTGATGCGCGAGTCGGACGCCTTCATAGCCATGCCGGGCGGCTTCGGCACCCTCGACGAACTATCGGAAGTGGCTGTCGCCGACCAGCTCAGACTCATGGAAAAGCCCGTCGCACTGTATAACACCCTCGGTTATTACGACGAACTCGTGAAATGGATGGAACGCGGCGTTAATGACGGCTTCATCCGCAGTGAACATTACAAAAACATTATCGTGAGCGACGACCCGGTTGAGTTGTTCGAGAGAATGAAACAATACCGGCCGGTGAAAATCGAGAAATGGATTCATGACATCAAAGAAGAAGTTAAAAGAGTATAGAGTAGAGATAAAAGAGTATAGAGTAGAGATAAAATGTTATATAAGGAAGAACAGATTCTGACTTCTGTCTTCTGTCTTCTAAATTCTAAAAAATTATGAATATCATTGGAATTACAGGGACTCTTGGCGCCGGAAAAGGCACAATAGTTGATTATCTGGTGCAGAACAAAGGCTATGTGCACTATTCGGTGCGTTCTTTCATCACCGAAGAGATAAATCGTCGCGGTCTTGAGGTGAACCGTGACACTTTGACAATGGTTGCCAACGACTTGCGTGCGCTGCATACGCCGAGCTACATCGCTGAGCAGCTCTACGACCGCGCATATAACAACGGCAAGGATGCTGTGATAGAGAGCATCCGCACCCCCGGCGAGATAGCGGCCTTGCGCTCGAAAGGCAACTTCCATCTGTTTGCCGTCGATGCCGACCGTAAGGTGCGCTACGAGCGTGTCACCGAGCGAAAAAGCGAGACGGACGCGGTGAGTTACGAGACCTTCGTCGCCAACGAGGAACGTGAGATGAACAACGCCGACCCGAACAAGCAGAACCTCGGCGAGTGTATCCATCAGGCGGATTATGTGTTCCAAAACAACGGCAGCATCGAGGAGCTTCACAAAAGGGTGGAAGAGGTGCTGCAAGATATTGAGAATCAGAAATATAAACGTCCGTCGTGGGACGAATATTTTATGAATATGGCCGACACGGTGGCGGAGCGCGCCACTTGTGACCGCGGACGCAGCGGCTGTGTGATAGTAAAAGACCGCCAGATATTGGTGACGGGCTATGTGGGCTCGCCTCGCGGACTGCCGCATTGCGACGAGGTGGGACATCTGTTCCGTAAGATGATTCATGCCGACGGACGTGTCACGGAGCATTGCGTGCGGACGGTACATGCCGAGCAGAACGCCATCACACAGGCGGCGCGACGCGGCATCGCCCTCGATGGTAGCACACTGTATTGCCGCATGACACCATGCCGTACATGCGCCATGCTGATAATAAACTGCGGCATAGTGCGCGTGGTGTGCCAACGCAAATATCACGACGGAGCCGAATCAGAAGAGATGTTCCGTCAGGCCGGAATAAAATTGGAATACGTCTATGACGAGGTGCAGACGTATGAAAGACAATGACTTACAGCCCGTTTCTGTTTTTAAGGATGTCGAGCGCGAAATAAATAGCGTGCCTTAGGGCGTTGGGGTCGGCGAGGTTCTTGTTGGCTATGTCGTAGCCGGTGCCGTGTATCGTTGAGGTGCGTACCACGGGCAGTCCTGCCGTGAAACTGACTCCGCCATCAACGGCGAGCAAACGGAAAGGCGTGAGACCCTGGTCGTGATACATGCTCAGTATCCCGTCGTATCTCGTCCACGAGTTAGAGCTGAAGAAACCGTCGGCGGGGAAAGGCCCGAATGCCAGGACTCCGTGGCTCTTCGCCACCTCTAAGGCAGGCTTGATGATGTCACGCTCCTCGTCGCCCATGACGTTGTTGTCGCTCGCGTGTGGGTTGAGTCCTAAGACGGCTATTTTCGGCTCCACGATGTTGAAATCTCTTACTAAAGAGGTGTTGATGAGCCTCAGCTTCTTGATGATAAGCTCCTTGCTTATGGTATTCGGCACGTCCTTCAAAGGGATGTGGTTGGTGACAAAACCGACACGCAGTTTGTTTGAAAGTAACAGCGTAATATATTCATTATCAGGGAAAAACGATTTTATGTAATCTGTCTGTCCCTTGAATTGGAACTGCTCTGACTGAATATTGCTTTTGTTAATCGGGGCGGTCACCATGGCGTTGATAAGTCCGCTGCGGAGGTCGTTGGTCGCCATTTTGAGGGCTGCGAACGACGCTTTCCCGGCGATGCTTGTCGAAAACCCCGGCTCCACCTTGAGCTCTTCGTCGGTGTGGTTGATGATGTTGATGCGACGTGGCAGAGCCTGCGACGCGTCGCGGATAACGGCATACGAGACATCCTCCATGCCGAAGTTTTTCTTATAGTATGAGAACACTTTCGACTGCCCGTAAACTATCGGGATGAACGACTCGAAGATGCGCGAGTCGGATAAAACCTTGATTATCACCTCATAACCGATGCCGTTGATGTCACCGTGAGTAATTCCGATTTTCGGAAGATTGGATGTCCTGTTTTGCTGTACCATAAGAGATGCCCGTTTTGAAGCCTCAAAGATATAAATTATTTTTTAAAAAATCAAATTATTTCAATAATTTTTTAAAAATCAATCGTTTATCGAAAAAATTCGTAAATTTGCGATATGCAAAACGATGGTTACACTATAGAAAGGATCGCTTCGGTTGTTGAGGGGCAAATGATTGGTAATCAATCAAATACGATGATTGTTAAAGACATTCTCTTCGACAGCCGGCTGCTTGTTGACGCGCAAAACACCTTGTTTTTCGCGCTTAAAAGCGGACGCAACGATGGGCATAAATATGTTGCCGATTTGTATGAAAAAGGCGTAAAATCATTTGTCGTATGCAAAAATTTCGTTGATAATTACGCAGATACGCAATTAATTACGTCGTATCCCGACGCTGTTTTCATCGTTGTTGACGACACACTTGACGCTTTGCAGACTTTGGCGTCGTATCATCGCGCGCGATTCGACATCCCCGTCGTGGGAATAACGGGAAGCAACGGCAAAACTGTTGTAAAAGAATGGCTTTATCAGATTCTGTCGCCATCGATGTCGGTGTGCAGAAGTCCGAAAAGCTATAACTCGCAGATTGGCGTGCCGCTGTCGGTGTGGCAGATGAGCCGTAACAACGACATGGCTTTGTTTGAGGCCGGGATCTCGCGCCCAGGCGAGATGGAACGCCTGCGTGAGATTATAAAGCCAACGATAGGCGTTTTCACCAATATCGGGGCCGCGCATGGCAAGAATTTTGCTAACGTGGAGCAGAAAATACAAGAGAAACTGAAGCTGTTTAGAGACCTTAAGGGCGTTAAGGGCATTAATGGCGTTAAGGGCATTAAGGGCGTTAAGGGCATTAAGGGCGTTAAGGGCGTTAACGGCGGCGCCAAAGGCGCCGCCTTGGTTTATTGCTCTGACAATATAGAAATCGCTTCAGCAATTTCCGATGCAAAAATCCCGGCGTTCGCGTGGAGCAAAACTGACCGTAATGCCGATTTGTTTGTTTCATCAATTGAGGTGACAGAAATCTCGAAGATATCTGCGATGTTCGGAGGAAAACAAATCGAAATAGACATCCCTTTCATCGACGACGCCTCAGTCGAAAACGCCATCAACTGCTGGTGCGTGGCGTTGCTGATAGGATTGCCTCATGAGACCATCGCCGCGCGTATGGCACATCTCGAACCTGTAGAGATGCGAATGGAACTGAAGGCAGGTGTGCGTAATTGCCTGATTATCAACGACTCATATAACAACGACAGAAATGCCCTCGCCATAGCCCTCGATTTCATGAACGCCCAGCATCACGACAACAAGGTGCTGATATTGTCTGACATCCTGCAAAGCGAGCTTCATGAGGAGGAGCTTTATCAAGATGTTGCGCAACTCATTGATAATAAAGGCGTTGACACATTTATAGGCATTGGCCCGGCACTCTCCTCGTCATTTCGACCGAGCGAAATGAGCGGAGAAATCTCCGACAATCGAATATCATTAAATAAAAGAATAAATACCTTTTTTTATCAAACCACTTCCGATTTTCTCAACAACCATCCGATGAAGATGTTTGAGAATCAGATAGTCTTGCTGAAAGGGGCGCGAAGTTTCGAGTTTGAGCGCATCATGAAAGTGTTGCAGCAGAAGTCGCATGAGACAGTGCTCGAAATCAACATAGACAACCTCGTAAAAAACCTCAATTACTATCGCGGGAAGCTAAGTAAAGACACTAAAATGATGGTGATGGTCAAGGCGTTTGCATACGGCAGCGGCAACTATGAGGTTTCCAACGCGCTTGCATTCCATCATGTTGATTATCTTACTGTTGCGTATGCCGACGAGGGCGTTGAGCTGCGTAACCGAGGCATCACTCTCCCTATCATGGTGATGACGCCTGAGACCAACACCTTCGACACCATAATTCAAAACAACTTAGAGCCTGACATTTACAGTTTCCGTTGTCTCTCACAGCTGGAAGACGCTATAAATCAATTGCATAAGCCGCTCGAAAAACCTGTGGGCATTCATCTTAAAGTCGATACCGGCATGCATCGTCTGGGTTTTCTGCCGGAGGACATCGACACTTTAATCGAGCGCATAAAATCCAATGAGAACCTCCGCATCATGAGTGTTTTCTCACATTTCGCGACAAGCGACATGCCTGAGGAGACCGACTTCGTGAGACATCAGATAGAGATGTTCGAGTTGATGAGCTTGAAGATTGTGGCGGCGTTTCCATATAAGATAATGCGGCACATCCTGAACACTGCCGGCATCACGCGATTCACTGATTATCAATACGATATGGTACGCTTGGGAATCGGGGTGTATGGCGTCGCCGTGTGCGATGAGGACCGTGGCAAGCTTCATAACGTGATGTCGCTGAAGACCACCATCAAGCAAATCAAGGAATATGATGCCGGCGAGACCATAGGCTACGGACGCAGCGGAAAGATAACAAAACCTTCACGTATAGCAGTGATTCCTATAGGTTACGCCGACGGACTATGCAGGCGGTTAGGCAACGGCAGGGCGTGTTTTTGGGTTAACGGCAAGCCTGCGCCAATAATCGGCAACATCTGCATGGATTTGACGATGATAGACGTCACGGGCATTGATTGTCAGGAAGATGACACGGCGGTGCTGTTCGACGACAATCATCCCATCGAGACCATAGCGGAAGCCTGCGACACCATCCCATACGAGATAATGACACGCATCTCGCAAAGAGTGAAACGAGTTTACGTTAAGGAATGAAGCCGTTAGCCGTTAGCCGTTTGGAGGCATGCTGACGGTTTATAATTAGGGTTTCTTCAGCAGTATCAAATAAACAGGGAAGTGGTCGGAATAGCCGCCGAGCCACACTCCGCCGGCGAATGTGCGCCAAGGGTAGCCGTTGTAGCGTCCGTCGTGTTGCTTGAGGAACTCTTTTGAGTGCACCATTGGCTTGAGCATCTGGTAAGTGGCGAACGGGTCGTTCTCGTCTCTCAGCAGTGCCGGCGTGATGATGCATTGGTCGAGCACACCTTTCACGTCACGGTAATAGTTAGTCCCCTCGCCGTTTTTGTGCATCTTCCACATCGGGTTGAAGAAGTCGTCGCCGCTCATGTCTTCCACGCGTCCTTTCGCGCGCAGACCCTCGATGATACTCTTATTGGTCGGATAGTCGTTGTAGTCGCCCATCATCACTATCTTGGCGTCAGGTTTTTCCGATAAGATCGAGTCGGCGATATGACGGCACAGGTTGGCCGCCGCCATACGTCCGGGCAGAGAGCGTTTCTCGCCGCCATAACGTGAAGGCCAGTGCATCACGATGAAGCTGAACTCTTCGTCGTCGAGGATGCCTGTCACTACGAGCTGGTCGCGGGAGAGGAAGTTGGGCTGGCCGGGGACGACGAGACGATATGACTTCGAGTTAGTCATCTTGAAATACTTCGGGTTATAGAGGAGAGCCACATCGACGCCGCGGCGGTCGGGCGACTCATAATGCACAATCTGGTAGTTACGGTCGGCTATCTCAGGCTGTCTCACCAAATCCTCCAGCACCTGACGGTTCTCCATCTCCGAGAGGCCGAGCACCCATAATCCCTCCGGGGTGTTGAACTTATCGCTCTTGTCGGTGCCTATCGTCGAGATGGAATACGCCATGTTGTGCAGCTTGGTCATGTATTTCTCGGTGTTCCAGGCGTTTTTGCCCTGAGGCAGGAACTCCTCGTCGTTTTTGTTGGGGTCGTTGATCGTATCGAAAAGATTCTCAAGGTTATAGAACCCCACGAGACCCATCTTGAATTGTTGCTGTGCCGTAACAGAAGTGATGACCATCAGCATCACCGCAGCTAAAATGTTTAATTTTCTCAACATAAAGCAAAATATTTGGGTACAAAGGTAAATAAATTTTTTGAAACAGCGACAAAAAAAGCAAATAATTAATTTTCACCTTTTTTATATTATATGGAAAAAGTTTTGTAAATTTGTACGCTTAAAATTTGTTAAATGAAAAATTATCTACTATTGATTTTCACTGCGGCATTCAGCATGAGTCTGTTTGCGCAGGAGGTTGTCACCGACACCGTCAGTGGCAACACCGTGATGCCGACGATTATCATGATTGACACGGATTATGACGAGACCAACAGCTCGACGGACATCTCGAGCTTTTTGCAGTCGTCGCGCGACGCGTTCAACAACATCGCGGCATATAACCTGAGTTCGAGGAGATTCCGTGTCCGCGCGTTTGACTCGAAATACACCGACGTGATGATTAACGGCGTGCTGATGAACGACCCTGACGGCGGTCGTCCTTACTACTCCAACTGGGGAGGTCTGAACGACGTGATGCGCAACTCGGTCATCACGATGAACACCGGCGTCACATACGAGAGCTTCGGCGGTCCTGCCGGCGTGACGGCCATCTCGACGAGAGCGGGCAACTACCGCAAGCAGTTGTCGTTGAGTTACTCGTTGTCAAACCGTTCCTATCAGCATCGTCTTATGGCGACATACAGCACCGGCATGATGAAGAACGGCTGGGCTTTTGCGGCATCTGTTTCGGGGCGTTACACCCCGATGAATAGCTCTCTGAGCTGGCCGGAAGGCACATGGTACACCGGCACGAGCTATTTCCTCTCGGCAGAGAAGAAAATCAACAGACAGCATTCATTAGGCTTCCTCGTGTTCGGCTCGCCGTCGGAACGCGCCGCCTCGTCACCGGCAGTGCAGGAGGCATTCGACCTTCTCGGGACGAACTATTATAACCCTAACTGGGGCTGGCAGACCGACGAAAACGGCAATAAGTTCATGCGTAACGCCCGCGTGAGCTCTTATCACCAGCCGATGTTCCAGCTGCAACATTACTGGACACCTAACGAAAAATGGCAGATTAACACCACGGCGTATCTGTGGTTCGGCAAAGGCGGCTCCACGTCGTTGGAATGGGGCGAGGCGGCCGACCCGCGTCCGGATTATTACCGTAACCTCCCAAGTTATTACAAATATATGCTCGACCTCGGGAAGGACGGTTATACACAAGAGGGCTATGAGGCATATAAACAACAGTGGATTGAAAATGAATATATGCACCAAATCAACTGGGACGAGCTGTATGCGGCTAATCTGAGAAACCTCAAGACCATCAACAACGCCAACAACACCGCAGGCAACACCATCAGCGGTTATTTCTCGAAATATATAGTGGAGGAACGCCGTCAGGATAAGCTGCAATACGGTCTCACAAGTAATTTCAAATACGAGTTCAACCCGAATCTGCATCTTTACGGCGGACTGAAAGCCGGAATATCAAAGACACACTATTATAAGAAGGTGGCCGACCTCCTCGGCGGCGACTATTATCTTGACATCGACAAATACGCCGACGGCGAGGCATTCGACATCTCCGACGAACAACAGGTGAATATCCGCAACAAGAACCACGTCGCGAAGGTGGGCGACATCATCGGATACGACTATATCGCCAACGTCAACAAAGTGATTCTGTGGAGCCAGCTCACCTACGTGAAAAACCGCTGGTCAACATTCGTCGGCTTGGAGGCTGACTACACCCAGATGTACCGCACCGGTAACTTCGAGAACGGACGGTTCCTCGGCGAGCTGTCGTATGGCGACTCCGAGAAAATCAACCAGTTTGCCGGCGGATTCAAGGCCGGTGGCAGCTACGCCCTCAACGGACGTAACTACATAGTGTTCAATGCCATGCTGAAGAGCCAGGCTCCTGAGTTCAGAAGCGTCTTCGTGGCACCACGCGTGCGTAACACCATCATCAACGACGTTGACAATGAGAAGATTATGAGCTTCGACCTCGGTTACGAATACCGCTCGCCATTCATGAAGGCTCGTCTGAGCGCTTATCGCACACAGTTCTACGACCTCACCTGGAACCGCTCGTTCTATTATGAGTCAACAGGTAAGTTCGTCAACTATATCATGAACGACATCAACCAATATGCGCAAGGCATTGAGTTGGGCGCCGACATCAACATCACACCCACGATCAGCACACAGATAGCGGGCACGGTGGGCGAACACCGCTATTCAAACCGCCCGAAAGTGTATGTTTATGAGGACAACAACGCTAACCCGATCTATGAGGGCGAGACGGTGTATCTGAAGAATTACTATGTGGGTGAGATGCCGCAGACGGCAGGCTCCATAGGATTGAAATACAACTCACCGAAATACTGGTGGATCAGCTTGAACGCCAACTTCTTCTCAGAGTATTACCTCGCGGTGAACCCGACAAACCACGTGAAAGACGCCTTCGAGGGACTCTATGAGGAAGACTACCGCACCGACATGCTTCTCAAACAGAAGAAACTCGACGACGCCTTCACTCTCGACCTCTACGCAGGCAAGTCGTGGACGTGGAAAGGATATTATATCTTGCTTAACGTGAGCGTCAACAACGTGCTCAACAACAAGGACATAATTCTTTACGGATATGAACAGCTGCGTTCCGACTATGACGACCCGGAGAGGTTCCCGGAGAAGTATTCTTACCTTTACGGAATCAATTATTTCGTGAGTCTAACAATAAGATATTAATCAATGGAAAGGAGTATTACCATGAAAAAAATCACAATATTATTAATAGGTGTAACAATTCTGTTGTTTTCTTGTAAGAAAGACCTTGATCAGCCGAGCATCAACGAGTTTCCGACGGGCAATGTGTGGACAGTGGGTCAGATACTCGACACTCTTGCCAACGGGACATTCCAATTTGACAAGGAATGGCATCAAAATGCTGTAGTGAAAGGTTATGTGATCGCTGATGAGACTGGCGGAAACATCTATCGCACCTTCTATCTGAGAGGCGAGGACGGCAGATGTATCGCTGTTTACAGAAAAGGCTCCGGCGACGGCGGCAGCGAGTCGTTCAACGTGAAGACAGGCGACCATATCGGCTATTCGCTTTATGGCTCAATCATCTCGGAATACAGCAAGCTTCCGCAGATTCAAGTACAGGAATATGACCCTAACAAATTGATTGTCATATACGAAAGAGGCTGCTACGATATGGTGCAACCCGTAAGCACAACCATAGAGAATGTCAATGCGGGCGAGCATCTGTGCGACTTGGTGAAGCTGAGCGACGTGCAGTTTGAGAGCTATCAGGGACTCACTTACGCGGCTAACGGAACCACCACAAACAGAAATCTCGTCTCATGCGCCGGAGAAGCTATCATTGTCCGTACGAGCGGTTACGCCTCGTTTGCCGAAGAGTATCTTCCCGAGGGAAGAGGCGCGCTGACAAGCATAGTGTCGCTCTACAATACCACCTGGCAGCTCTTGCTCCGCAACACTTCCGATGTCAATATGAATGAAAAGAGATGCGGTGAAGGCGGTGATTTGATGGAACTGCCTTATACTCAGTATTTTACCTCGTCGTTCGGGACTTACACCACCTATAACGTGGCAGGCGACCAGACTTGGATTATCGACTATGAGACTGCAAAGATGTCAGGCAAGGAAGGCTCTGAGTTCTATGAAAATGAAGACTGGCTCATCTCCTCACCTGTTGAAATCACAGGTGTTGAACATGCCAAGGCAATTGTTAACTATGTCGCGCAATACAATGGTCCCGCTGATGACGTGACAATCCAGATTTCATCGGATTATGCTTATGGCGAAAATCCTGCCGACTATAACTGGACTAAGCTTGAAGCGGAATTTCCGAACACCGGCGGATGGAGCGACTTCCAAGACATCACGATAAGTCTTGACGAGTACATCGGGGACACCGTGACAATAGCCATCAAGTTCATCTCGTCGGCGACACAGTCGCGTACCATCGAAATCAAGAGCATCAGCATTGAGGACGGCGAGCCTGCGCCAACGCCACAGGTGATTTTCCAAGAGACATTCGGCCAAAGCCAAGGCGACTTCATAATAAACGATGTGTTCCTCTCGCCGGAACTCAGTTTTGTTTGGAAATTCAGCTCAAGTTACGGCATGGTGGCAAGTGCCTTCACAAACAACACAAGCTATGCGTCGGAGAGCTGGCTCATCTCGCCGTCAATAGACATGAGTGAATACACCAACGCCGTCATGACATTTGACCACGCCGCCAACAAGCTTAATAACGGCAGTCCGGCTGACTATTACTTCGTCATGGTGTCAACAGATTATGAGGAGGGCATGGAAGATGACGCGACATGGACGCAACTCGAGGTGCCGACTTATCCGGCAGGAAACAGCTGGACATTCGTAAGCTCAGGTTCTATCGACATGACCGCTTATTTAGGACATGACAACGTGCATATCGCATTCAAATACACCAGCGAAAACGGCAACTCGGGCTCATGGGAAATCAAGAATGTGTTAATTAGTGAATAAATTGTTGATAATCAAAATATTAAAGAAATGTTAAAGTCAATAAAAAAATATGGTGTATTAGTTCTCGTGACGATGATGGCGTTGTCGTCATGCATTGATAAAAACGCGAGAAAGAACAATTATCCGACACCAAACGTCAATTTCACGCTTCCTGAGGGCGAGGTCTATACCATCGACACGCTGTTATATATGTGGCATGCCGAGGGTACACATCAATTCACCCAAGATGCCTCCGTTTATGGCACGGTGATTGCAGACGAGACCTCCGGAAACCTTTACAAGGCGGCATTTATCCAGGATGGCGACAAGGCGATAGAGCTTTACATGAAGAGCACCAGCGGTCTGCGCATAGGCGACTATATCCGTGTGTATCTGAAAGGTGCCACCTTGTCGGAATACAGCGGCACACCTCAGATTCAGGACCTTGAGCCTAAAAACATCACAATTCTTGAGAACAACGTGGAGCTCAACCCCGACACGATCAGTACAACGGACGTGAACAGCAATTATATCTGTCATCTCGTCACGTTCGAGAATGTGGAGTTCAGTGCCGCTGACCGTGACAACACATACGCGCCAAGCGACGCTTACGGGCAGTTCAACCTGAATGAATATGACGAGAATTGCAATCTGCTCAACAGCTCTATTATTGTGAGAACGAGTAACTATGCAAGTTTCGCCGACACTAAGCTCCCTCAAGGCAAGGGTACAATCACAGGAATCATCACCTATTACAGCACCTCAAGCGTCTATCAGTTCACCATCCGCTCATTGTCGGAAGTCAAGATGGACGGCGAGCCTTGCGAGGAATCGATTGTGGCTCCTGTAGGCACCGGTGCTGAGGATGACCCGTTTAACATCTCGGCAGCTATCGTCCATCAAGGAGATACGGCGCAATGGATTAGAGGTGTTGTCGTGGGCTCGGCCAATATCGCCACCGGATCAATCACCAATGACTCCCATATCTCATGGGGTCCGGAGTTCACGGAGAATGCCAACATCACCAACATCATTTTGGCTGATAGCGACGATGAAAGAGACATCAACAAATGTGTGGTGGTGTATCTGCCAAGCAATGCCGAGTCGGGAATCCGCGACATCAACCTGAAAGATCATCCGGAAAATCTTGGCAAGACCCTGAAGGTCAAAGGCGATTTGAAGGCTTTCTTGGGCAAGTCAGGAATGAAAAACACAAATGAATACGAACTGAACTAATTGATTTTTAGACAATTATGGCAGAAAACTTAGTTATCATCCCAACGTATAACGAAAAGGAGAACATTGAGAGAATCATCCGATACGTCTTTAATCTTCCGATGGCGTTCGATATTTTGGTTGTCGAGGACAATAGTCCCGATGGCACCGCGGATATCGTGAAACGCCTGATGCATGAGTTCCCCGATAGGCTCTTCATTGAGGAGAGGAAGGGCAAACTCGGTCTCGGGACAGCTTATATTCATGGCTTTAAATGGGCGTTAGAGCGTGATTATCAATATGTTACTGAGATGGATGCCGACTTTTCGCATAACCCCGACGACCTCATCCGTCTGCATGACGCTTGTGCCAACGGTGCCGACCTCGCCGTGGGCTCGCGTTACAAATGCGGCGTCAACGTGGTGAACTGGCCAATGGGCAGAGTGCTGATGTCGTATTATGCCTCGGCATACGTCCGTTTTGTGACAGGCATGACGGTGCGCGACACCACTGCCGGATTTGTTTGCTATACACGTAAGGTGTTGGAAACCATCGACTTCGACAGGATAAAATTCATAGGATACGCCTTCCAGATAGAGATGAAATACACCGCCTGGAAACTCGGATTCAAGATTGAGGAGGTGTCGATAATCTTCACCGACCGACGCGAAGGCACCTCAAAGATGTCGGGCGGCATATTCAGAGAGGCCATCTTCGGCGTCATCAACTTGAGATGGAGAGGGATGTTGGGTAAAATCAAACCAAGACAGCAGTAATGGGCTATATCATTAAAAACGCGACACTTGTCAACGAGGGGAAGACCACGCTGGCAAGTGTCGTCATAAATGGAGATAAAATCGGAAAAATCATTTTTGGGAAAAATGATTTTTCTGGTGGAAATGTCATTGATGCTTCAGGATTATACCTGATGCCCGGAGTCATTGATGAGCATGTGCACTTCCGTGAGCCGGGGCTGACACAGAAAGCCGATATCAGTTCCGAAAGCCGCGCTGCTGTCGCGGGAGGCGTGACATCGTTCATGGAGATGCCAAACACCATGCCGCAGACTACAACGCAGGAGCTTCTTAAACAGAAATACGACCTCGCATCACGGAAATCAGCGGCGAACTTCGCGTTTTATATAGGCGCGACAAACGATAACATCGAAGAGATAACAAAGACCGACCCGAAAATGGTGTGCGGCATAAAGCTTTTCATGGGCTCAAGCACGGGAAACATGCTCGTCAATGAAGACGAAACACTCGTCAGGCTGTTCAAAGAGTCTCCATGTCTGATAGCGGCACATTGCGAGGATGAACAGATCATACAAGCCAACACGTTGTCTTACAAGGACTTGGCATCAAAAGGCGAGGTCATCGCCGATGCACGCCTTCATCCTCTTGTGAGGACTGCGGAGGCATGCTATAAATCGACCGCCAAGGCCGTTGACATGGCTGCAAAACATGGTGCCAAGCTGCATGTCATGCACATCTCCACCAAGTCGGAGCTGGATTTGTTTAGAAACGATATCCCATTGAAAGACAAGAAGATAACAGCTGAGACATGCCCGCATTACCTTACTTTCTGCGATAAAGACTACGAGGAGAGAGGCTATGCGATAAAATGCAATCCGGCGATTAAGACGGCTTCAGACCGCTCCGCCTTACGTAAGGCGTTGAGCGACGGGCATATCGACACCATCGGCACCGACCATGCGCCGCATCTGTGGCAGGAGAAGTTCACCGATGGCTATTTCACGGCCAAATCAGGCTTCCCGTCGATACAAAACAGCCTCGACCTTATGCTCAGCCTTTACCATGAAGGCGTTGTGACCTTGCCGCAAGTCGTGAGACTGATGTGCCATAACCCCGCTGAGCTGTACCAAATCAAAGACAGAGGGTTTGTCCGCGAAGGCTATTTCGCCGACCTCGTCTTAGTCGATTTGAATCAGGAAAAACGCATCCGTAATGCTGATATGCTCTACAAATGCGGCTGGACACCTTACGAGGGCATGACGGTGAAATCGCAGGTGACACACACCTTCGTGAACGGGAATCTCGTCTATCATGACGGAGTCGTTGAAGACAATATTTTTGGTAAACCATTGGAATTTAACAGATAAGATGAAGAAGTTTTTGATTGTTATTTTGTTAGGAATCATGGCGTTTTCCTGTAAAGACAAGACAGTGAGACACGCACAGAAAGTTATTCATTATTACGCCGAGACGGATTTGCCTTGGATTATCTACTATTATGATGTGGTGGGCAAGGACTCGACATGGGTTGAGGAGAAGTGGTTTCATGAGAACGGCGTGCTTCAGCTTGAAGGTAAAATCGTTGATAATCATAGGGAAGGAGAGTTTAAAGGCTATTTTCCCTCCGGAGAGCTGATGAGCGTCGGCAAGTTTGAAAAAGGTCTTCGCGAAGGCAAGGGCAAGATTTATTTTGAAGACGGCAAGGTGAACGTTGAGAATGAGTATCGCAACGGGAAGCCTTATGGTCTCTGGAAATATTACAACGAAGACGGCGACCTCGTCGAGGTAAAGGAGTACAAGTGATGCTGTCGGTCTTTTCAGATGAGAACTATATGCGCCAGGCCTTGAACGAGGCCCAAGCCGCCGCTGATGCCGACGAGGTGCCTGTGGGTGCTGTCGTTGTGGTGAACGATAAAATCATCGCCCGCGCACATAATCAGGTGGAGCTGCTCACCGATGTCACGGCTCATGCCGAGATATTGGCGATTACTGCAGCTTGTAATGCGCTGGGTTCCAAATACTTAGACGACTGTGCCATTTATGTGACGCTTGAGCCTTGTGTGATGTGCGCGGGCGCGTTGGAACACTGCCATATCAAAAAGGTGGTGTGGGCATGCGACGACCCGAAAAACGGGTTCAGCCGTCACGGTGACCTCCTACACCCGAAAACCGAAATAAAAAGAGGCATCCTCAAAGAAGAATGCCTCGAAGTGTTGACCGATTTCTTTAAAAAGAAACGTTAGTCTTTCGTTGCCATGTCACGGAGGAAACGCATCAGCAGCCTCACGTGGATGCCGACGCCGCCTGCTGTCTTGTAATGGTCAGCCGTCTCGATGTACGCTGTCCCTGCGATGTCGAAATGCACCCACGGATAGTCGGTGAAATGCTCAAGGAACTTGCCTGCGGTGATGGCGCCGCCGTATTTGCCACCCACGTTTTTGATGTCGGCGAGGTCTGACTTAATCAATTCGCCATATTCCTCAAACATCGGGAACTTGACGAGGCGTTCATAGACACGCTCGCCTGTCTCCTCAAGTTGTTTGTAAATATCTTCGGCGTCGTGTTCCATCGCCACTGTCGCCACCGGTCCGATGGCATAGGCGGCAGCTCCTGTCAGGGTGGCGAAGTCGAACACCATCATCGGGTCATACTTCTTGGCGTATGCGAGCGCGTCGGCGAGGATGAGACGTCCTTCCGCGTCGGTGTTCAGCACTTCCACGGTGGTGCCGTCATACATGGTGATGATGTCGCCTGTGACATGTGCGTTGCCGTCGATGCGGTTGTCGGTGGCAGGCACGAGAGCTATGACATGCACGGGCAGCTTGGCTTTTGCAGCGGCGTAAACGGTGCACGCGACGGTGGCGGCACCCGACATGTCGTCTTTCATGTCGTTCATCGAGGACGACGGCTTGAGGTTGTAGCCTCCTGTGTCGAACACTATGCCTTTGCCGACAAGCACTATCGGCTTCTCGTTGACGGCGTTTTCAGGCTTCCACTCAAGGATGGTGAACGTAGGCTCGTCGGGGCTTCCCGCGTTGACGGCGAGCAAGCCGCCCATCTTCAGCGATTCTATCTTCTTTTTGTTGAACACCTCGGCATCGCCTCCCACCGAACGCACCTTCTCGCTGATGAACTCGGCGAGTCTCTCGGCATTCAGGTGGTTGACAGGCTCATTCACGAGGTCGCGCGCCATCAAGGTGGCTTCAACGGTGACGTTGAGCTTGTCAACACAGTCGTCACAAGCGGTGCCTTCAAGGAAATAGATGGTTTTCAAGGTGTTAGGCTTGGCGTCGGTCTTGTATTTGTTGAACTCGTAGTTGGCGAGCATCATGCCTTCGGCTGTACCCATCTTCACACAGCGTTTGCCACCGATATTTTGAATCAGAACATCTTCGTATTTGTTGTCGTTCAACCACTTGCATATCGATGCGCCCTTCTTGCGGCATCTCTCCATGAATATGTTCTCAGACTCGTCGCCATCGATGAAGAAAATATGATAACACTCTGTGTATCTGTTGATTACGATGGTCTTACGCTTGTCGTTATCGTAAATTTTCTTAGCATAACAGGATTCGTCGGTGCTGAGCCCGATGTTGTCGATATTTTCTATCGTATTGAGAATGAAAACCTTTGCGGATACCTTGTCGTCGTTTCTGAATTTTAATGTCGTCATGATAAAAATTGTTTTAAAACATTCATTGTCTTTGCCGTAGCTCCGATTTTTCCCGCCACATAATCATGGCAAATCTTCGACGCTTGCTTATGAAACTCATCGTCGTTGATGAATCTGTTGAATATCTCTTCCAACTCGTCTTGATTATTGATGACGAAGGCGCCTTTAAGTCCGACGAGGTCAACGGCTTCTTCAAAGTCATGGTATTTCGGACCGAAAACGACAGGCACGTCATAAACTATAGCCTCCTGGATGTTGTGGATGCCGTCGTAAAATCCCGCGCCGATATAAGCGAAGCGTGCATATCTGTAAATCTTTGACAGAATTCCTATCTTGTTGATTACCAGTGTTTTCGTTTGTTTGCTTGGGTTAAAGTCAGTATATAACTGATAATCATGAAGATGTGATTCTATCTGTCTGACATGTGATTCCGAGATGTCGTGAGGCACCATAACAAAGCAATAGTTTTCCGGCATGGTCTCGATGAAATCGTACAAGAGTTTCTCATCTGACGGCCAGCTGCTGCCTGCGATGATGCAGTTTCTGTCTCCGATAAACTCCTCGATGTCGGGAAAACGCCGTGCTTGCCGTGAAATTTCATAGACGCGGTCGAAACGTGTGTCGCCAGTGACAGTGAAGTCATTGATTCCCATGTTTTTAAGCAACTCGGCGGTCTCTTCGTTTTGTGTAAAGAAGTGCTTGACATCGTGAAAATGGTTTCTGAACCATCTGCCCCAGGGTTTGAAGAAATATTGGTTCCCGCGCAGTGTCGTAGAGACATAGAACAGAGGTATATTGTTGTCGTTCAATGCTTTGATATGATTGAACCAAAACTCGTATTTTACAAATATCGCGGCTTTGATGTTGAAATGCCGTATCAGCCGTCGGGCGTTTTTCATGGTGTCGAGCGGCATATATGCAATCATGTCGGCCAAGGGGAAGTCCTTTCTCACCTCATATCCTGAAGGGGAGAAGAAGGTGAGGAGAAGCTTGTATTGCGGATATTCTTTTTTGAGAGCTTCGATTACAGGAAGTCCCTGCTCAAACTCGCCGAGTGACGCCACATGAATCCAAATCCATTGAGTGTCAAGGTCTTGCTTGCTGAGTTTGTGCCATTGTCCTTTGCGACCGTTGCACCATAATTTGGCTTTTTTGTTGCCGAAGAATGCCGCAATATGAATCACGGCCGCATAACAGCAGATGAAAAATGTGTATAAGACTCTCATTGTCAACGATTAATAATAGTAATAGTCAGCCGGTTGGCGTTTGTATGTCGGGATGTATATGGCCGCGCGGATGCCGATATATTGGTCTGTGTAGGTGTTGGTGTCCTTTGCCATCATATTGAAATCCCATTCACGCAATGATTTGGTGTAAGCCTGTGTGAACTCCAAAGATACGGAGAAGTTAAGCACTCGCGAGTTGCTCAGAAACAGATAGCCTATCTCTCCCGACCACGCGAATCCGCCGCGCATCTTGTCATATCCGTAGGGGTAGTCGCCTGCCATGGAGGGCGGCGGGGAGGCATAGGAGCCGAACTCTGTCCGGATTCTGTTGTAAAGATAGCCGACACCGCCTTGGACGAAGAACCCGCAGTTGGGATTGGGCGCCAGCACATTGAAGATTTTTCCGACACGGGCCTGAAAATGCGCGCCGCGCTCAAAAAGAGCATAGCTTCCATAGATGCCGTCGCCGGTGATGATCTCGCCGTTGCTGTCGAGTATGTCGCCGAAAAGAGCCTCTCGCGCGATGTTAACCGAATTTCCTGAGATGAAATTGCCGTTGATACTGAACAACCAATTGCCGGCAGTCTTGAAAAACACGCCTCCTCCTATGGAATTGTTGTTGTCGTATAACACTTTTGTGTCTTTCCCGGGAAACTGATAGCCATAGGTCACCTGAAAAAGCCATGTGGGAATTTTCTCGTTTTTGATGTTGTATTGCGCGCTTGCCATAAATGGGGCAATTGCTAACAATATGAGTATCAATCTTTTACATTTCATCGAAAAAAATTTTTATCCTTTGCAAAGATAATAAACGTTTTGAATTTCGGTTTATTATTTTAAAAAATGTTTTAATATTTGAAAAATTAGTGCTAATTTTGCAGTCATAAATGGTTAAAAATTTAATGTCATGAAGAGAAACTTGATGATTATTTTATTGATTGTCAGTGCTTTGTCGATAGTATTCGTTTCTTGTAAAAAGAAAAAGGACAGCAAAGACAACAGTCAGGTTGTGTGGTACTCGCCGGAACCCGGTCCTAACGGCACCGTGCCGGAAGTGGTGTTGCCAGATTATATTGAGGATTCCGTGACCACATACATCACAATTCCTACGGGTGTGAATCCTCCGGCGATAAACGGCGAGTTTCTGTCGCATCCTCATGTGCTGATTCACTCGACAATCGACAACGACACCATTACGGTGTATAACGACCGCTACGTCGCATTCTACAGTGCCAATTACACCGATGCCGATTATGTCGATTTCTATGGGAAACAATGGGATGACGAGCAGGGGGAGTTTTATCAGGAGGTGTTTAGAAAGCTTTACGTGTTGGGAACGGGCGAAGACTTCACATGTTATTATCTTACAGAGGGTTATCCTAATGATTTATATGCGAAACAGGCCACTGTCTTTAGCGGGAAATGGGATGAGAGCTATGGCGGGCTGAGAGATTTCCAAGTCGCGGTGATATTGCTTGAGACCAGCGGCAACCCGAATCTCGCTGAACCCGGCTCTTTCCGTGTGCTTGGCGACGGTGACGGACTGGCACAAGACACAGCATGGTTGAGCGGCAAGAGAACGGTCTCCGACAATGTCTCGGTGTCAGCTGAAGACGCTTTCAGTATGTTTAGAATAAGATAGGATGTCGGGCGAGCAACTGATTTCACAAGCATTTTTAACGAATGGAATAAAGGTGGTTCACCGGTATCGCGTCGGTGAATTGTCGCATTTGGCATTGATGGTCAACGCGGGCATGCGTGACGAGAAGACCGATGAAAACGGTCTCGCGCATTTTATCGAGCATCTGGTCTTCAAAGGCACAAAACGACGCAAGGCATATCATATACTGAGCTGCCTCGAAAACGTGGGCGGCGACCTTAACGCGTTCACCACCAAGGAGGAGACGTGCATCCATGCCTCGTTTCTGAAAGAGCATATCGACAAGGCGATGGATCTCTTCGCCGATGTCATGTTCAACAGCACCTTCCCGGAAAACGAGATGGAGAAAGAGAAAGAGGTGATTCTCGATGAGATAAACTCTTACCGCGACTCGCCCGCCGACGAGATTTTCGATGAGTTCGAGAACCTCATCTACCGAGGTCATCAGTTGGGACGTAACATACTGGGAACCATCGACTTGGTGAGCGGCTACACTCGCGACGACATCGTGCGCTTCCGTAACCAGCATTACGCTCCCGACAGGATGGTGCTGGCTTGTGTCGGAAATATCTCCTTTGAGGGGTTTCTGAAACTCGCCAACAGGTATTTCTCTGATTATCAAGGCAATGCGCTGCCATTCGCTCGGGAATCGTTTGTTGAGAACAGGCCGACGACACGCATCGAAGAACGCAAAAACCATCTGACACATGTCATCATGGGAGGACTTGCCTATCCATATAACGACGAGCGCAAGCTGAAACTCATACTGTTGAACAATATCTTGGGCGGACCGGGCATGAACACTCGGTTGAACCTTAACATCCGTGAAAAATACGGTTTTGCCTATACCATTGAGTCACAATACAATGCGTATTCCGACACGGGCAATTATACCATTTACATGGGCGTGGACCCGCATTCGCAAGAGCGTTCTGTTGAGTTAGTTTACAAGGAGTTAAACAAACTCATGACCCAAAAGCTCGGGACGTTGCAGCTGTCGAATGCCAAAAAGCAACTCATAGGACAAGTGGCGTTGAGCAACGAATCGGGGATGAACGAGCTGTTGAGCATGGTGCGCGCGGGTTTCTATGAAGAGCATATCGAGACCTTGCCTGAGACAATAGCCAAGTTTGAGAAAATAACATCGGGCGACTTGCTCGACATCGCCAATGATATTTATGACAGAAACAAGGTCAACTTGTTGGTTTTCAAAGGTCAGGATGACTAAAACTCCTTTTTCCTCAACTCGAAATTAGAGCCGAGATAATGGCTGCGCACCACCGGGTCGCTGGCAAGCTCCTCAGGCGTGCCTGCCTTAAGTAATTGACCTTCAAACACCAAGTAAGCCCTGTCGGTTATCGACAGTGTCTCGTTGGCGTTGTGGTCGGTGATGAGTACTCCTATGTTTTTCGTTTTCAGTTTCGCCACCACTTTTTGAATGTCTTCCACTGCTATGGGGTCAACGCCGGCGAAAGGCTCATCGAGGAGGATGAACTTCGGGTCGATGGCGAGGGCGCGCGCTATCTCGCAACGGCGACGCTCGCCGCCCGACAGCTGTATGCCCTTGCTCTTGCGGATATGCTGAAGACCGAACTCGTCAAGGAGCGACTCGAGTTTCTCTTTACGTTGCGTCTTGGTCATCTCTTTCTTGAACTCCATCACAGAGTAGATGTTGTCTTCGACCGACATCTGACGGAACACCGAGGCTTCCTGCGCGAGGTATCCGATGCCAATCTGGGCGCGTTTGTACATTGGAAATTTTGTAATCTCTTCATTATCAAGGAATACGTGACCTGAGAACGGTTTTATTAAGCCCACAATCATATAGAAAGTGGTGGTCTTGCCGGCTCCGTTAGGGCCTAAAAGTCCCACAATCTCGCCCTGGTTGACCTCGATGCTGACGCCCTTCACAACGGTGCGCTGCTTGTATTTCTTGACTAAAGTGTCGGTTCTGAGTAACATTATATTATTCCCTCCTTGATGATGTCGTGAATATGTATCATGCCGATGTATCTGCCTTTTTCCATCACGGGAAGCACAGAAATCTCTTTGCTCTGCATGATGTTGAGCGCGTCGGCCACGTGTGCGGTTTTGTCTATGGTCGTCGGGCTTTTTGTCATGATGTCGTTGACGCGAACCGCCTCAATGTCAGGATGTCTCATAAGCATTCGCCGGAGGTCGCCGTCGGTGACGATACCCACGAGACGGTCTTCGTCGATTACTGCCGCCGCGCCGAGCATTTTCTCGGAGATCTCTATGATAGCTTGTGTCATGATGTCGGTGGGTCTCACCTTAGGCACACCATTTTTGATGCAGAGGTCACCTACGGTGAGATAGAGGCGTTTGCCCAGTGCTCCGCCCGGATGGAACTTGGCAAAGTCGTCGGCGGTGAAACCGCGCATCTTCAGCAGAGCCACCGCGAGGGCATCGCCCATCACGAGCTGCGCCGTGGTGGAACTCGTGGGCGCCAAGTTGTTCGGACATGCCTCGTGCGGCACGGTGGTGTCCAAGATATAGTCGGCCTGGCTCGCCAAATATGACGCTCTGTTGCCAACGATGGCAACGAGTTTGTTCTTCCTTATTTTTATTAAAGGTATCAGCACCTTTATTTCCGGAGTCTCGCCGCTTTTCGACACTATGACGACTACGTCTTCGTCGCGTATGATGCCGAGGTCGCCGTGGATGGCGTCGGCGGCGTGCATGAAGACGGCAGTGGTGCCGGTGGAATTGAGCGTGGCTACGATTTTTTGCGCGATATTTGCACTTTTCCCTATGCCGGAAACGACGACATTCCCTTTCGAATTGTAGATTAATTCGACCACTTTTTCAAAATCATCGGTGAGGAGCGACTTCAGCCCTAATATTGAATTAGCTTCATTATCAATGACTTGCAGTGCTATTTCGCGAATTTTTTCCATCTTGAAAAATTTTTTTAAATTTTTTTGCTTTATTAAAACGAAATGTTATAAATTTGTAAAAATAACGATGCAAAGATAAGGATTATTTTTAAATGCTGAAAATATGGCAAAAATTGATGAAAAAAGTTTACATGATTTACTGAAAAACGTCTTCGGGTTTGACCAATTCAAAGGCAATCAGAAGGCTATCATCAAGAGCATCCTCTCGGGAAACAACACGTTTGTGCTGATGCCGACGGGTGGCGGTAAATCATTGTGCTACCAGCTGCCTGCCTTGATGAGCAAAGGCACCACGATAGTTGTTTCACCGCTTATTGCCTTGATGAAAAACCAGGTTGACATGATTCGTAACTTCGGTGCCGACACAGGCATCGCGCATGTGATGAACTCATCGCTGTCGAAGGCGGAGCTGATGCAGGTACGCGAAGACCTTGTCAGCAAGAAGACCAAACTGCTGTATGTGGCACCCGAATCGCTGACGAAAGAGGAGACCCTGGAGTTTCTGCGCGGACTGAACATCTCGTTTTTTGCCATCGACGAGGCACATTGTATCTCTGAATGGGGTCATGACTTCCGTCCGGAATACCGCCGCCTGCGCCCGATAATCAACGCCATCAACCCAAAGCTGCCGATAATCGCCTTGACAGCCACGGCGACGGTGAAGGTGCAGCAGGACATCATGAAAAACCTTGAGATACAAGACGCCAAGATTTTCAAATCGTCGTTCGACCGCCCGAATCTGTACTACGAGGTGCGCCCGAAGACGAAAGATGTGGTGAAAGACATCATCAAATATATAAAATCCAACCCCGGAAAATCGGGAATAGTCTATACCCTGAGTCGAAAGAAAGTGGAAGAACTCGCTGAGACTCTGCAAGTTAACGGCATCAAGGCACTGCCATACCATGCGGGCTTGGATAGCCAGACACGCAAGGACAACCAGGATAAATTCCTCATGGAGGAAGTCGATGTCATTGTGGCTACCATAGCTTTCGGCATGGGCATCGACAAACCTGACATCCGTTTCGTGATTCACCACGACATCCCGAAGAGCCTTGAGGGGTATTACCAGGAGACAGGTCGCGCCGGACGTGACGGCGGCGAGGGCAACTGCATAGCGTTTTACGACTACGAAGACATCCATAAACTCGAGAAATTCAATAAAGGCAAGAACGTGGCGGAGCAGGAGATAGCCCGTGAGCTGCTCAACGAGACCGTGACCTACGCCGAGTCGCCGGTGTGCCGCCATAAACTGCTGCTGCATTATTTCGGAGAGGAATACGACAAGGAAAACTGCGGCGCATGCGACAACTGCCTCAACCCGAAGGTGCGTTTCGACGGTCAGGAAGACATAAAACTCGTGATAGAAGCGGTGCTCGCGACAAAACAGTTGTTCAAAACCAAACATATTTCGGAACTCCTTGCCGGAAAAGAGACCGGCGACATCAAGACGGCGAAACACGACACCAATGAGTATTTCGGTGCCGGCGATGACCATGATGAGAAATATTGGACCTCTATAATACGCCAGGCGTTGGTTAACAAATTGTTAGTCAAGGATATAGATAACTATGGGATACTCAAGGTGCCAAAAGAAGGCAAGGATTTCATAAAGAAACCTTATACCGTGATGGTGGCGATGGACCATGACTACGACAAAGGCGATGACGACGATTTCGATGAGGAAAGAGTGGCTCTCTCGAAGGACTCCGGCACCGACAAGACCCTGTTTTCGATGCTGAAAGACCTCCGTAAGACTATCGCCAAGAAGAAAAACCTGCCGCCTTTCGTCATTTTCCAAGACCCGTCGTTAGAGGATATGGCAATACAATATCCCATCACGATGGAAGAGCTGACACAGATAGCAGGCGTCGGCTCGGGAAAGGCACAAAAATTCGGCCAGCCGTTCATCGACCTTATCAAAGAATATGTCGAGGAGAACGACATCACTCGCCCTAATGACATGGTGGTGAAGTCGGTGGTGAACAAATCGGCATTGAAAATCAGTATCATACAAAATATTGACAAAGAAATCCCGCTTGAAGACATCGCATATTCGAAAAACCTCGAATTTGACGAGCTGCTTACCGAGATAGAGAGCATAGTGGCAAGCGGGACGCATCTCGACATTAGCTATTACACTCGCGACAATATCGACCAATATCATCAGGAGGACATAATACAGTATTTCAAAGAGGCTGAATCTGATGATCTTGACACGGCGATGAAGACATTGGGAGAGAACGAATATGAAGAGGAAGAGGTGAGGCTGATGAGGATACAGTTTTTATCAGAAGTTGGAAACTAACCCTGGACTGTCATTTCGACTGGAGCGTAGCGGAATGGAGAAATCTCATTAATTTATGAAAAGAGTTTTAATAGTAATCATATCTTTTATTTTTCTGGTTTCCTGCAGCAGCGAAACGAGAAAAGACGCTCCGACGGTGTTACTCACTGAGTCTCAGATGGTTGACGTGTTGATGGATGTGCAGATTATGGAGGCGACGATAAGCTATAAAAAAAACGTGAACCAAAAGACAGAGTATCTGAAAACCACGGGCTACGACACCTTGTTCTCACACCACGGCATCACCGACTCGATTTTCAAAGTCAATATGAAATATTATAATGATGTTGAGCCTCAGACACTTATCAGGATTATGGACTCTGTGGCGACTCGTTTGTCGAAGATGAAGAATTAGTGAAAGTGCTCAAACACTATCTGTGCTTTCGCCGGTCCTATTATCTCGCTAAGCCTTTGTAAATCAGCTTCTTTGATATTTTTCACTGATTTCAGCTCAAGAAGCAGCTTCTCGGCTGTGGTTTTGCCTATTCCTTTGATTTCGTTAAGTTCAGAATGCACGAAGCCTTTTTGGAATTGCTTGCGGTGGAAGGTGATGGCGAAACGGTGCACCTCGTCTTGTATGTATGTCAGCAGCATGAAGACCTCGGAGTTTGGCTTGATTTGCACCGTCATAGGCGGGAATCCGAACAGCAGCTCGTTGGTGCGGTGGCGGTCGTCTTTGGCGAGACCCGCGATGGGTATGTCTAAATGCAGCTCGTCTTCGATGACTTGTCGCACCACCCCCATCTGACCTTTGCCGCCGTCGGTGATGATAAGGTCGGGAAGCTCTTTGCCTTCCTCCACGAGACGAGAATAACGGCGGCGCACCACCTCGCGCATGGAGGCGTAGTCGTCGGGACCTTGCACCGTTTTGATGTTGAAATGACGATAGCCCGCCTTGTTGGGCTTGCCGTTGACAAACTGCACCATGCCTGCAACAGCGTAGTCGCCTTGGAAGTTAGAGTTGTCGAAACATTCAATGACTGTCGGCAGTTTGGGGAGATGAAGGTCTCTCTGAAGCTCGGTGAGGATGCGTTTTGAATGCCGCTCAGGGTCAACGAGGGAGCGTAGCTTCTCGGTCTCGGCTCGATATTGCTTGGCGTTGCGTGTGGATAACGCTAAAATCTCAAGTTTCTCGCCTTTTTTAGGCGTCACAAACCTCACGTTCTCAAGCTCCATGTCGAGTTTCAGAGGCACGATGATTTCCTTGACGTTACTCTCAAAACGTTGTCGTAACTCGATGATAGCCAACGATAAAAGCTCTTCAGGCGTCTCTTCAAGCCTGCGTTTCATCTCTATGGAGAAAGATTGTATTATGGCCCCTTGGATGATGCGCATGTAATTGACATAGAACGAGTTGTGGGCGTCGTCGAAAGAGAACACCTCCATGTCGTGGAGAGTGTTGCTGCTCACGATGGAGCGGCTGTGATAGTTCTCAAGCAGCTCGTATTTCTTTTTTATGATTTGTGCCTGCTCAAACTCAAGTCGCGAGGCGTGGTCCATCATCTGCGTTTTCAGATTCTTCAAAACGCCGGAGATATTGCCTTTTATGACTTCTTTCACATTGGAAATCATAGAGTTATAATCCTCTTCAGAGATGAGTCCGGCGCATGGTGCCTTGCAGTTGCCGATATGATATTCGAGGCACGGGCGGTTGGGAAAATGTTTGCAAGTCCTTAACGGATAAACTTGTTTCAAGATGTCGAGCAGTGTTCGGGCGGTCATCACCGAAGGGTAGGGGCCGTAGTAATGCGAGCCGTCGTTGACCTTTTTCCGGGTGAGGAAAACACGTGGGAAACGCTCGTTTTTAATGCATATCCAAGGATATGTCTTGTCATCCTTGAGCATGATGTTGTAGCGAGGCTTGTACTGTTTGATGAAGTTGTTCTCCAACAAAAAAGCCTCGGCTTCGCTGCCTACAACGGTGAACCTGATGTCAGCTATCTTGCTTACGAGAAGACGAGTCTTCCCACTCTGTTCCTTGTTGAAATAGCTTGATACTCTGCGCTTTAGGTTCTTTGCTTTGCCGACATAGATAATCTCGCCAGTATTGTCGAAATACTGGTAAACACCCGGAGAAGTGGGAATCGTTTTTAGTATCGAGGTTATCTTGTCGTTCATTGTCATTCTGTCGTCATTTCGAGTGAAGCGAAGCGGAATCGAGAAATCTCCTCTAATTTTGTAATTACTATGTTTGCAGGAGATTTATTCATCAGGGGTGAATGCTTTCGCAAAGCTCAGGTCTCCGCTCCCTTCGGTCTGTCGAAATGACGGTGTATTTTAAAAGTGTTTAAATCCCTGTGCTTCAATAGGAATCTGATGATTGTCAGGCGTTATTAGGTTGGCTTGTCCTTCATCGGCGGTGATATATCCTATGATGCGGATGTCATCCATGTCCTTCACTTTCTCGTAGTCGTTTTGCGCGACGGTGAACAGCAGCTCGTAGTCTTCTCCGCCGTTGAGTGCTGCTATGCTCGGCACAATGTTGAAGTCCTTCGCCGTCTGTATCGTCTTCTGATTCATGGGGATGCGGTCTTCATAGACCACACATCCCACTTTCGATTCCTTGCAGATATGCAACACTTCGGAGGCGAGGCCGTCGGAGATGTCGATCATCGAGGTCGGCTTCACCCCGAGTTCCTTGAGTTTCGCGATGATGTCGCGGCGTGCTTCCGGTTTTAATTGTCTTTCGAGGATATAGTCGTAGCCTGCGAACTCAGGTTGCATGTTAGGGTCGGCGAGGAAAGCCGCCTTCTCGCGTTCAAGGATCAGGAGGCCTGTATAAGCGGCGCCAAGATTGCCGCTAACACACAGCAAGTCATTCGGTTTGGCGCCGCTCCGATAGACGATGTCTTCTTTCTTTGCCTTCCCTATGACCGTCACCGAGATGAAAAGCCCTGATTTTGAAGCTGTTGTGTCACCACCCACGAGGTCCACATGATAGCGGTCGCAGGCGAGACGTATGCCACGGTAAATCTCCTCTATCGCCTCGACGGAATACTTCGAGCTGATGCCGAGTCCCACCACTATCTGTGTGGGCGTGCCGTTCATGGCGTAGATGTCGGAGAAATTGACCACGGCGGCCTTGTATCCGAGATGTTTCAGCGGGCAATAAGTCATGTCGAAATGCACGCCTTCGCAGAGAATGTCAACGCTTACAAGCGTTTGTTCGTCTTTATTGTCGATGACGGCGGCGTCGTCGCCTACGGCCTTCAGCGTGGATTCATTGTATATCTTGACGTTCTGCACAAGTTTGTCGATGAGTGCGAACTCACCCAACTCGGAGAGATTGGTGATGTTTTCCTGTTCTGCCATAACTTGACTTAAATTTTATGCAAAAATAATAAAAAAACGCTCGTGAAACGATAATTTTCTACGAGCGTGCTATTTTTAAGTGCTCCCACTAGGACTTGAACCTAGGACCAACTGATTATGAGTCAGCTACTCTAACCGACTGAGCTATAGGAGCTGGAAAATTTCCGGCTGCAAAATTACAAAATATTTTGATTGCTACAACAAAAAGTTTAAAAAGTTTTAAATGGTCATTTCGGGCGTAACAGAGTGGAGCCGAAAAATCATTTTTTTATCCAAAACAATTGTATGATTACGTTAATAAAGGATTTTTCCATTCCGCTTCACTTCGTTACGATGTAGTCGAAATGACATCGTTATTTGTAATAATTCTCTATTTTGTCGAGAATATCTGTCACCTCTGCAACCGTCATCACCTCCATGAGCTTCATCTTAAACTGCTTGAAATTGGGGAACCCTTTGAAATACAAACCCCAATGTTGTCGCATCGCGATGAGCGCGTAGTGCTCGTCCTTATAATTCAGGGAGTCGCTGAGATGTGTTTTCGCCACTCTCACTCGTTCTTCGACGGAAGGCTTCTCGTCCTCGGCCCCTTTTTCAAGATAATCGTGTATCTCCTTGAAAATCCATGGGTTGCCGTAAGTGGCGCGACCAATCATGAGTCCATCGACACCGAAAGTGTCCTTGAAATATTTCGCCGACTTGCCATCGACCACGTCGCCGTTGCCTATGATGGGAATCGTCATGCGGGGGTTGTTTTTCACCGCTCCGATGAGCGTCCAGTCGGCAGGCTCGCCCCATTTGGTGGTACGCAGGCGCCCGTGGATGGTAAGTGCCTGTATTCCAACGTCTTGCAGTCGCTCTGCAATCTCAACGATATCTTTATGCTCGCTGTCGTAACCCAATCGTGTCTTCACCGTGACGGGCGTATGCACGGCTTTTACAACGGCTTCGGTGATGGCTACCATCTTGGGGATGTCGTTCATGATGCCTGAGCCGGCACCTCTCGACGCCACTTTTTTCGCCGGGCACCCGAAGTTGATGTCGATGATGTCGGGATGATAACGCTCGGCATATTGCGCCGCCTCGACCATAGGCTCAATGGCATTGCCGAAAATCTGCACCCCGAAGGGCTGTTCTGCCTCAGTATATCGTAACTTGTTGATACTCTTAACTGAATCGCGGATGAGACCGTCTGACGCGATGAACTCGGAATAGACCACATCGGCACCGTACATCTTGCATACGTGCCGAAACGGCGGGTCGGTGACGCCCTCCATCGGAGCTAAAAGCAACGGATAACGCTCGAAGTTGAGATTCGCGATTTTCATGCGGCAAAGATAATGATTTTTCCGAAATGATTATCTTGTAAATCTTGTCTGAATAATTCGTATCTTTGCACCCGTGAAAGAAAATCCGATATCATATTATAAAAACGATGATCGTGTAACGCAAGTTATTGATTGTCTTAATGATAAGAAAAACGTCTTCTGCAAGGGCATAGTGGGCTCGGCGAAAGCTTTCGTGGTGGCGGCGGCATTCGAGAAACTCGGCGGACAGCATTTCGTGGTGTGTCCCGACAAGGAAAACGCGGCGTATTTCTACAACGACCTCGAGAATATCTTCGGCGAACGCGAAAAGGATTACGCCAAGAAGATGATTCTGTTCTACCCGACGTCGTACAAACGCCCGTACGAGCCTGAAAAACCCGACAACACCTATATATTGTCACGCACCGAGGTGCTGCAGCGTGTATCGACATCGGAACGTAAAACGATAATCGTGTCTTATCCAGAGGCTCTCAGTGAGAAAATCGTCACTCGTAAGATATTGAGCAAGAACACTTTAAAACTTGCAGCAGGCGAGAAGGTCGATATGGATTTCGTCACCGACACTCTTCTTGAATACAACTTCGAACATGTCGATTTCGTCGTCGAGCCGGGACAGTTCGCCATCCGCGGCGGCATCGTCGATGTGTTTTCATTCGCCAACGACTATCCTTACCGTATCGTCTTCGACTTCGACGAGGTGGAGTCTATCCGCTCGTTCAATCCCGTTGACCAACTCTCGATGGAGAAGCTCCAGCGTATCGTCCTGTTGCCTAATCTGCAAGACCATAACCTCTCGGAAGAACGTGAGACGATTTTCCAATATCTTCAGAATCAGACGGTTATGTGGCTTGAAGAGACCGATTTCCTGAAAGACAGAATAGATTCTGAATATAAAAAAGCTGTCGAGGCGTTCAACTCTTACGAGGAAAACGAAGACATGAAATCTCCTGAGTCACTTTTCGCGCAAAGCGATGAACTCCTGACACAACTTGATGATTTTAAATCAGTTACGTTTGAGACATACTCCGATTCGCATGGGAAAGTGACAGTTGATTTTGACATCACCAGCCAACCTGTCTTTAACAAGAACTTCGAGATGTTGCTGAACAGCCTTAACTCGTTGAAAGACAGAGACTATCAGATAATGTTCTTCTCCGAAAGCAAACGTCAGCTTGAGCGAATCCAGAGCATCTTGAACGATTTGCAGCAGAAAGAGGAGTCGAACCGCGACTTCACGCCGGTCTTGTTCTCGATGCAGGCTGGTTTTGTCGATAACGACCTGAAAATCTGCTGTTTCACCGACCATCAGATCTTTGAGCGTTACCACCGTTTCCATCTCCGTGAAGGCTTTACAAGCAGTCAAGCGTTGACAATCAAAGAGTTATATGATTTGAAACCAGGCGATTACGTCACGCATATCGACCACGGCATCGGACGTTTCGACGGCATGGAAATCATCGACCACAACGGCAAGCAACAAGAGGCGCTGCGTCTCATCTATCAGAACGGCGACCTGCTGTACGTGAGCATACACTCGCTGCACCGCATCTCGAAATATTCCGGCAAGGACGGCATGGAGCCGACGCTGAGCAAACTCGGCTCTAACGCGTGGAACAAGCTGAAAGCCAAGACGAAAAGCAAGGTCAAGGACATAGCGCGCGAGCTGATAAAGCTGTATGCAGAGCGCAAGAACTCGCAAGGTTTTCAGTTTATGCCCGACACTTATTTGCAGACGGAGCTGGAGGCTTCGTTCATGTACGAGGACACCCCAGACCAGCTCAAGGCGACCATCGACGTGAAACGCGACATGGAGAAAGAAAGCCCGATGGATCGTCTCATCTGCGGTGACGTGGGCTTCGGCAAGACCGAGGTGGCGATACGCGCGGCTTTCAAGGCGGTGAGCGACTCAAAACAAGTGGCGGTACTCGTGCCTACGACGGTGCTTGCACTCCAGCATTTTCACACATTTTCAAGCCGCTTGAGGGGATTCCCTGTGACCATCGATTACATGAACCGCTTCAAAACCGTCAAACAACAGAAAAAGACTCTCGAAGATGTGAAAAACGGTCGAATAGATATATTAATAGGTACACATCGAATCATCAGTAAAGACGTGGAATTCAAGGATTTAGGTCTTTTGATTATCGATGAGGAGCAGAAATTCGGCGTTTCCGCCAAGGAAAAACTGAAACAGATGAAAACCAACGTCGATACGCTCACTTTGACGGCAACGCCTATTCCGCGTACATTGCAGTTCTCGATGATGGGAGCGCGCGACATGAGCATCATCACCACACCGCCACCGAACCGCTATCCTGTTGAGACAGAGCTGCGTACGTTCTCACCAGAGGTCATCAGAGACGCTATTCAATACGAGCTGGCGCGCGACGGACAGGTGTTTTTCGTGCATAACCGAATCCAAAACATCATGGAAGTGTATAACATGATTGTCAGCTGCGTGCCGGGCGCAAAGGTGGCAGTGGATCACGGACAGATGGAAGGCGACAGGCTCGAGGAAATCATGCTCGACTTCATCGACGGCAAATATGACGTGTTGCTGTGTACCACTATTATCGAGGCCGGATTGGATATTCCGAATGCTAACACCATCATTATCAACGACGCGCATCGATATGGATTGAGCGACTTGCATCAGTTGCGCGGCAGAGTGGGACGTTCCAACAAGAAGGCGTTCTGCTATCTGCTGACGCCGCCTGTGGCGATGCTCAGCGACGAGGCGCAAAAACGTCTGCGCGCCATCGAGGAGTTCTCCGACCTCGGCAGCGGATTCAACATCGCCATGCGAGATTTGGATATCCGTGGAGCCGGCAACCTGCTCGGAGCGGAACAAAGTGGATTCATCAACGACATCGGGTTCGAGACATATCATAAAATCCTCGACGAAGCCATCATGGAACTCAAGGAAAACGAGTTCAAAGACCTTTTCGAGAAACCCGAAGAAGAGAAAAAATATGTGCGCGAATGCGCCATCGAGTCGGATCTGGAGATACTCCTGCCTAACGAATATGTCGATTCGTCGGCTGAACGTATCAGCCTCTACAACGAGCTCGACCATATCGAAAATGAAGAGGGTCTGATGCGTTTCACCGATAACCTCATCGACCGCTTCGGACCGGTGCCACCACAAGCTCAAGATTTACTTAACACTGTGAGACTCAGATGGTTAGCCCGCGACCTCGGTTTTGAGAAGATAGCTTTGAAAAAAGGCGACATGACTTGCTATTTCCTGCAAGACCAGGAGTCGGATTACTTCAAAACGGAAACGTTTAACAAGATTATAAAATATGCCTCGGAACACCTGAAACGCTGTCAGTTTAAGGAGCAAAACGGCAAAAACATATTGATTTTCAAGGTCATCGACAGGGTGAAAGACGCTCTCAACCTTTTACGGGAAATCCAATCTCATCAATAACAACTAATTTATCTGTCGGAATAGTGGTTTCGTAAAGATAGCACCAGTATCAAAACTTTATCATCAAAAATCTGATAGATAATCCTGTCTTTTTTATTGATTCTTCTTGACCAAAGTCCTGAAAGATTGTGTGAAAGCGCTTCTGGTTTTCCGGTTCCTGTTTTTGGATGTTCTGATATTTCTTGAAGTAATCGTTTTATTTTATTCTTCGATGATTCATCCCCGTTCAGCTTCCACCATTCCAAATCTTTTTGAGCATCAGGAGAATAAGCTATTTCCATAAATCTTCATTTTTGATTATTTTGTAATTACCATTTTTGTAATCTTCTTGACCTCTTTTTATTTTTTCTAAAAATTCAGGGTCGTTCAAATCATCATCATTTTCAACATTTATAATGTTTCCACCAAGAGTAACGAAAAGCTGAAGCACTTGTTTGAGTGCGTCGTTTTTTGAGTCATACTCTAATGTTACAGTTGTATTCATCTTATTTATTTTTGTTTTCAACTGCAAAAATACAACATTTTTTTGGTTTTGTCAACCATAAATCCCGTTTTTTTGTATTTTTGCATCTTAATAAAAACGACAAAGTTATGACTACATTATTTTTAGGCGGATTGGGAACAGGCGAGATTCTTCTTATAGTGTTGGCGATACTGCTGCTTTTCGGCGGCAAGAAACTTCCTGAGATGATGCGCGGAATGGGACGCGGCGTCAAGGAGTTTAAGGATGCCATGAATGAGCCGACGGGAGAAAATAAAGAGGAAAATAAGAAGGATGCGAAAGAAGGCGAATGAGCCTGACGGGGCTGAAATGACATTCGGCGAGCATCTCGATGAGCTGCGTAAAGTGTTGCTGCACATCGGGATAGCTTTTCTTTTGCTGTTTGTCGTACTCTTCACGTTTTTCAAAGGCGACATCATCAACATGGTGTTTTATCCATCCGAAAGCGATTTCATGACAAACAGATTGTTTGCTAATCTTGCTGACCTGACGGGCTCGGAAGTGCTTAGAATCAACGCTAAGCCATTGGATATCTACAACAACAAGATTGCGGGACAGTTTATGCTTCACATCAAGGCGTCGGCGGTGGGCGCGCTCGTGTTAGCGTTTCCTTACATCATAGCACAGCTTTGGGGCTTCATACGGCCGGCTCTGTCGAAGGAGACTCAACGTCGCACACGCCTGATAGTGTGGAAGATAGTGTTCTGGTTCTTCCTCGGCGTGGCGTTCAGCTATTTCATCATAGCACCTCTCGGAATCAACTTTTTGGCAAATTATGATGCCAACGGGAGCATACAAAACATCATAGACGTGAGCTCGTATGTCAGCACGGTACTCGGCGTGTGTCTCGCAGGCGGTTTGGTGTTCCAGCTGCCTCTGCTGATACGTCTGCTTGCATCGGTGGGCATGGTATCGTCAGAGTGGCTGCGCAAAAACCGAAAAATAGCCATCGTGGTGCTGCTGGCACTGTCGGCACTAATCACACCGCCCGATGTCATGAGCCAGCTCCTGATTTTTGTGCCGTTTTACATTTTATACGAATACGGAATTAAGATAGCGAAAAATATTGAAAAGCAAGATGCAGTTAGATAGGACAAGAGAATTGGAGACGAAAGGCATTGGCGCTCTGTTGCTTATGTACGCCTTGCCATCGGTGGTGAGCCAGATAATATCATCAGTTTACAACATTTGTGACCGTATCTTCATCGGACACGGAGTGGGCGCACTCGCCATCGCGGGTCTCGCCATCACCATGCCGGTGATGAACATAATTCATGCCTTCGGAGCTCTCATAGGTGTGGGAGCGGGCGCGCGAATGTCGATAGTCTTAGGCAAGAAAGACGTCAACTGGGCGGAGAACATCCTCGGCAACAGCGTCATCTTCACCATCATCCTCAGCGGAATGGTGATGCTGTTCTCGTATCTTTTCCTCGACAAGATACTTGTTTTGTTTGGTGCCACCATCGACACCGTGGCATACGCCCACGAATATATGGTCATAGTGCTTCCCGGTATGTTCCTGACTACCATGGCGTTCAACCTCACCTCGCTGATGCGATCGTCGGGTTATCCTACGAAATCGATGATGATACTTGCGAGCGGAGCGATTCTCAACATCTTTCTTGACGCTGTTTTCATCTTCGTTTTCAAGATGGGGATAGCAGGCGCGGCGTGGGCCACAACCATCTCTATGGCGTTCGCCACAGTGCTGTCGATAGCCCATTTCCTGAGAAAAGACTCGTTCATCCGCTTCCACAGACACGGTTTCATACCTAAAGGTTATATCTTTAAGAACATCTTCATGATAGGGATGAGCCCGTTCCTGATGAACGTGGCGGCGGCCGGCGTGGTGGCGATTCTTAACAAACAGCTTATCCGTTATGGCGGCGATATGGCGGTGGGAGCCTATGGCATCACCAATAGCTACATGAACCTCATGGTGCTTCTCATCCTCGGGGTGTGTACGGGTATGCAGCCCATAGCAGGCTATAATTATGGGGCGGGACATCCCGACAGACTTAAACAGGTGTATGTGCTTACCATGAAAGTGTGCTTGGCGATAGGCATAGTGGCGTCGGTATTAGGCTGCGCGATGCCGCGAATCATCTCCATGGCGTTCACCACCGACAGCACCTTGCTCGACATCAGTCAGATGGCGTTGCCTTACATCTCTGTGATGACACCGCTGATAGCCTTCACCATAGTGAATTCTAACTTCTTCCAAAGCATCGACAAGCCTTGGATCGCCATCGTGACGAGCCTCTCGCGTCAGGTCATCTTCCTCATCCCGATGATGTATCTGATGCCGGTGATTTACCGAGATCTCGGTCTCGACAGCCTCGCCGGAGTGTTTTGCTCATGCACTGTCTCTGATGTCTTTGGCGCAATCCTGGCTTTCATTCTGCTGCTGACCCAGCGGAAAGTGTTTAAACAACAAACGTGATGTTCTCTGGTTTACATAAATATACGCCGCCTTCCCTGACAACGTCCCCCTCTAAAGTCTAAGGTCTAAAGTCTAAAGTCTAAAAAGTGGAGGATACCGGACTCGAACCGGCCACCTTTAGATTGCGAACCTAACGCTCTACCAGATGAGCTAAACCCCCATCGCTTTTTGCGCTGCAAAATTACAAAATTTTTTAATTCATCACCATTTTTTATAAAAAATATTTACCTGTGAACCATTAAAATCTATTATCTATTATCTGTTATCTGTTATCTAAAAAATCGTATCTTTGCAACTTGAAAAATATTTGCATCATGGAAATAGAACTTTATATCATACAAAGAGTCAATATGTTGTTGCACTCCACCGATGCGACGATTGTGAAACGTCTCGAAGGCGGGATGAGTAATTATACGTATGTCGTTGAATGTCAAGGAGAAAAATACACCTACCGCGTTCCTGGCAAGTTCGCCGAGCGTTTCGTGGACCGTGTGGAGGAAGAGGCGAATATCAAGGAAGTCGAGAAACTCGACCTTAACAACGAGACGGTTTACATGGAGATTCAGTCGGGCGAGAAACTCGCGAAATACGTTGACGGCATCATCATGTCAACAACAGATGTCGTTTCTTACAATGAATTGTCGGTCAAGGCGTTGAAAAAACTTCATGGCAGCGACCTTAAGTTCTCCGATTATGACGCTTTCGGCCGTCTCGACACTTACGAGAAATACTGCTTGGAATTGGGTTTCCGGCATCCTCAGGAGTATATCGGGCTTCGTCATACCCTCGACGAGATGCGCAAGTTATATAAAGAGGTGAAAAAAGTGCCTTGCCATTGCGACTATCAGCCGACAAACCTGGTGATAGCGAAGGACAGATTCTATGTTTTGGATTGGGAATACGCCGGCATGAACGACCCGTTTTACGACATCGCATGTTACGGAAACGCCGGTTTCGACAAAGCTCTGTCGCTGCTTGAGGCTTACGTCGGACACAAACCGACACAAGAGGAGCTTAACCGCTTGTATTTCCACCGCTCCTTCCAGTGCCTGCAGTGGTTCAACGTCGCCATCTTCAAGGATAAAGTGGGCTTGAGCAAAGACCTGAATATGGATTTCAACGCCGTCGCCTTCATGTTCCTCGGCATGGCCAATGACTTGATTACAAATTTCAACACATTGTAAATCAATTCAATACATCATATCACTGAAGCCGAAGCCCTCGTCGAGGCCAAGCTCCGCGCGTACTTCCTCGGAGAGGCTCGCCGGACTCCATGCAGGCTCGAAGGTAAGCTCCACCTCGCATAATTTCACGCCCATTATCGCACTGACTTTCTCCTTGACGAAATTGGGGAGGTAGTCGGCAATAGGGCAGTTGGGCGCAGTCACCGTCATAAGAATCTTCACCACGCCATCGTCGTCGATGTTTATTTCATAAATCAAGCCCAGTTTGTAGATGTCAACCGGTATTTCAGGGTCGTAGATGCCGCTCAAAACGGCAATTATCCTGTCTTTTAATTCGTTTTTATCTATTTCTGTCATTTTTTACGTCGTTTTGACCGTTTCTTCCCCACGTCATTTCGACCAAAGTGGAGAAATCTCCGGCATTCAATTATTATTCATAACTTCCGCATAAAGCATCATCTGTTTCACCATGCTCAACAAGCCATTCGACCTTGTCGGCGACAAATGTTCTTTCAATCCGATTTTATCTAAAAATCCCATATCAGCCGCCAAAATGTCAGCCGGCGTCTGCCCGGAGAACACCTTTATCAATAAGTTGATGATGCCCTTGGTGATGACGGCGTCGCTGTCGGCGGTGAAATAAATCTTGCCGTCCCTCTTCTCGGCATGGAGCCAAACCCTTGACTGACAGCCGTTTATGAGATAGTTGTCGTTCCTGTACTGCGGGTCGATGATTGGACATTCCTTGCCCATCTCGATGAGCATCGCATAACGGTCCATCCAGTCGTCAAACATCGAGAACTCCTCGACTATTGAATCTTGTATTTCTTTTATTGTCATATTACTTTGTTTTATCATGTCATTTCGACCGACCGGAGGGAGTGGAGAAATCTTTTGTTAACGTAATCAATCAAATGTCGTTGATAATCAAGGATTTCTCCATTTCGTTCCATTTCATTACACTTCAGTCGAAATGACAGTTATCGCAACATTGCCGCTGCCTTATCAACTGATTTCACAAAAATATCTATTTCTTCCTTAGTGTTATACATCGCGAAAGAGGCTCTCACCGTTCCCGGGATTCCGAAAAACGTCATCACCGGCTCGGCGCAATGATGTCCGGTGCGTATCGCCACGCCCATCTTGTCGATGATGGTACCCAAATCGTAAGGATGAATGCCATCTATCACAAACGAAATCAATCCGTTACGCTTCGGCGCCTGCCCGATGAAACGCATGCCTTCGATGCCTGAAAGTCGCTCTGTGGCATAACGTAATAGCTCGTCTTCATAAGCCTCAACTTCTTGACGGTCAATACTTTGGATAAATCTTACGGCTGTTTCCAATCCTAAAGCAGCGCCCACATTCGGCGTTCCAGCCTCGAATTTGAACGGCACCTTATTAAATGTTGTCTGCTCGAAGCTCACTTTATCGACCATCTCGCCGCCAAACTGATACGGAGGCATTTTCTCGAGCCATTCCATCTTGCCGTAAAGACCGCCAATGCCCATGGGAGCGTACATCTTATGACCTGAAAACACATAAAAATCGCAGTCAAGGTCTTGAACGTCAATCACTTGGTGCGCCATCGACTGTGCTCCGTCAACGATGACGGGGATGTCGTATCGATGCGCCATCGCAATCATCTCCCTGACAGGATTCACCGTGCCTAACGTATTGGAAATGTGTGTGATGGAAACTATTTTCGGCTTCTGCTTGAGCAACTCCTCGTAATGGTTCAAGTCGAGGACGCCGTTTTTGTCCATCCTGATGACAAGGAGGTTGTTGGAGGAGATTTCTCCACTTCGCTTCGCTTCGGTCGAAATGACGGGGGTCCTAAGCAACATTTGTTGCCACGGCACCATGTTAGAGTGATGCTCCATGGCACTCACTACGACTTTATCTCCTTGATTTATAAGCAGTTGTCCCAATGATGCCGCCAACAGATTCAGCGATTCGGTTGTGCCTCTCGTGAAAACGATCTCCTCAGCATGTCGGGCATTGATAAACTGCGCCACGGTCTTGCGGGCGTTCTCGTATGCCTCCGTTGCCATCTGGCTGAGGTAATGCACACCACGGTGGATGTTGCAGTTCTCGTGCAGGTAGTAGTCGCGCTCGCGCTCAATCACGCACAGCGGTTTCTGCGTGGTCGCTGCATTGTCGAAGTAAACCAACGGCTTGCCATACACCTGTTGGCTTAAAATCGGAAACTGCGCTCTTATCTCGTTTATGTTGAAGTGATTCAAATTCATAACATTTTTGAACTTGCAAAAATAATGAAAAATTTTAACAAATTTATTTTTTATCTTTCACATAATAAAAAATTACCCCACTAACCAGTAAGATTAGTGGGGAGAACTAAATTAAAATTATTAAAAAATGTTCAATTAAAAGTGGTATCCAATTCTCAACACCAACTCTGAGCATTTGAGAGGTTTACTTTTGAAATTTCCTGATTCCTCATCAATATAATGGTCATAGTCATCTTCGTATTCGCGTTCAATCGTATATTTGGCTTGAACTTTTGAACTTCCAAGGGCATAGAAATCCACACCAATACTTAAATGGTCTGCTAACATTATGCCGGCACCCGCCTTGAAAGCAAAGCTTACTGCTGCTTTATACTTAGCAGTTTCTGTATTTGTTACATTACAATAGCCATAGCCATACGTATCTTCATATTCCACTTCAAGTTTTAAAGGCGATATCATTCTCATATTCAATCCAAGACCTGCCTGGGCAAATATTCCGAAACCATCATTCACCTCATACAGGTATCTTGCGCCGAGCATAATCGGGATATTCATGATTCTTGGTTTTTTGAACGTAAATTCGTCAAAATAATCATCTCCCTCATCTTCTAAATCTGACACCCAGTCTTTCAGTTCGGAATTGTATCCGTTGTAGAAAAAGTCGGCTCCTAAAGTGATTCCGAGACCGTCAACGCTGCTGAGGGGGAAGAGAATGTCCATGCCTACATTGAAACCTATGCCTGCATATCCCTCATCACCTTTTTCATTAAGGAGTGCCCATTTGTTTGGAAAATCGTTTTTCAATTCACCGGCTTTTAATTTTCCCATCGGGAAGGCACCACCGCCGTAAAGTGCAAACTGTGCCTGTGCGAATCCGCTGACGCTCGCCAACACCAAAACTGCAATAAGTAAAAATTTTTTGTTCATAATATTAATTTTTACGTCCAATCCTTTTTTGGACGATATTAGTTAAACAATCATCGCAAAATTATGGATAATTTATTAAGAATCAACATATTAGTAATGAAGATAATGCCCGAAAATCAGTCGTAAAATTCCTTAAAACATTGACTATTCGGCCATGCTGATTTTATTTTCTTTATAGAAATCAGAATAGTATTGAAAGAAGTCGAAATTCAAAATATTGGAAATACGTAATAAAAGTCCCGTGTCAATGTGCTGTTTGCGGATAATCTTCGACACGTTTGAAGGGTCAGTAAAGAGTTTTCTTGCGAGCCATGCGCCGCTTCGCTCCTGTTCTTTCAGTTTTTGCTGTATCAGTTTCCCTATGTGGACTTCATTATTCATAAAAAAGGCGTTGAATTGCTTGGCTTATTACACCTCAATGGCTCTGGAAAACCGATAGCACTAACAAGTTACACAATCCACGCCATTTGACGTGAATGCACAAACTTATTCCCGTGCTTAAAAATTTTCCAGATTTTATGAGGTCGAGAATAAGAGCTAAGCTCTGTTTTTATTTATTTTCTTTTATCCTTTTATCTCAATTCTTTGCAAAGATACTAATTATTTTATAATTGTCAAATTTTATTTAAATCAATTTTAAACACTTTTTCTTTGTTGCTGCATTGGAAGATGCAGGTGTCGCAGCTTGACAACTCGCCTTTCAGACGGCGTTTTATCATATCGTCGATGGCGTCGTGTACCGATTCAATCTTGATGTGATTACTTATTTCGGCGGCGAAGGCGTACATCAGTAGCATCCTTGCGTCGGCTTTCTTGATGCCTCGCTGCCGCATATAGAACATCGCATCTTGGTCGAGCTGGCCGGTGCTGGTGCCGTGCGAGCATTTCACGTCGTCGGCGTAAATCTCTAAAAACGGCATGGTGTTTATCTTCGCCTTGTCGGTCAAGATGATGTTGCTGTTGTTCTGATAGGCGTTGGTCTTCTGTGCGTGTGGTGCCACCATCACGTGTCCGTTGAACACTGCCGATGCCTCGTCGTCTAAAATGCCCTTGAACTTCTCGTTGCTGGTGCAGTTCGGCACGTTGTGGTTGATTTTCATGAGGTTCTCCACATGCTGTTTCTTGTCGAGGAGATACAAGCCGTAAATCTGAAGGTCGGCACCCTCGCCGTCAAGCTCCACATGGATGTTGTTTCTCACCTTGCCGCTGTTGAACGTCACTATCACGAAATGCACCCTGCTGTCGCGCTGCTGTCTTATATTAATATGTGTCGTAAGCTCCGAGTCGTCGTTGAGGTTCTGAATCCTGTACAGCTCGAGAGAGGAGTTCTCCTCCATCACGATGTCGCATTGCTCCTCATTCGACTGCAGATGACTGCTGTCGTCGAGGATGACAAGCTGCCGGCTCTGGTTTTTTCCGACCGTTATGTTGTTTTCGAGATAAGCCATCGTTTCAAGTGTTATAGATTCAGTTCCTTAACCCATTCGTAGCCTTTTTCCTCAAGCTCGAGAGCGAGTTTCTTGTCGCCCGACTTCACAATCCTGCCGTCATACATCACGTGCACGAAATCAGGCACGATATAGTCTAAAAGTCGTTGATAATGAGTGATTACCACGAAAGCATTGTGCTCGTTATGCAGCTGGTTCACGCCGTTTGCCACTATTCTCAGGGCGTCGATGTCAAGACCTGAGTCGGTCTCGTCAAGAATTGACAGCTCGGGTTCGAGCATCGCCATCTGGAAAATCTCGTTTTTCTTCTTCTCGCCGCCCGAGAAGCCTACGTTGACATAGCGGTTCTGCAACTTCTCTGTGATTTCCACCATGGCCTGCTTCAGCTTCATCATCTTGGTGAACTCTATCATCGACATTGGCGGAAGTCCTTGATACTCACGCTTTGAGTTGACGGCGGTGCGCATGAAGTTCTGCATGCTGACACCCGGAATCTCCACCGGATACTGGAAACTCAGGAAAATTCCCAAGCTGGCGCGTTCCTCCGGCGGCATACCGATGATGTTCTGGCCCTTGTACCAAATCTCGCCTTCGGTAATGTCGTAGCCCTCGCGGCCAGTCACAGCGGCTGCCCAAGTGCTCTTGCCTGTTCCGTTAGGTCCCATGATGGCGTGAATCTCGCCCTCATTCACCCCAAGGTTGAATCCTTTTAATATCTCCTTGCCTCCAATCGAGACATGTAAGTTCTTGATATTCAGTAACATATCTTTTATTTTATTATTTTCATTTCCTAATTTTGTCATTTCGAGCCTGTCGAGAAATCCTTTTTTTACATAAGCATTCAAATGATTGTAACAACAAGGATTTCTCCATTCCGCTCCGCTCCAGTCGAAATGACAGGTTGGTTGTTATCCCACACTTCCCTCGAGCGTTATCGACAGTAATTTCTGCGCCTCCACAGCAAACTCCATCGGCAACTTATTTAAAACATCCTTTGCGTAGCCGTTGACAATCAAGCCGATAGCTTTCTCTGTCGGGATGCCGCGCTGGTTGCAGTAAAACAGCTGGTCTTCCGAAATCTTCGATGTCGTGGCCTCGTGTTCGAGTATGCTGCTGTCGTTGCCGCATTCCACGTAAGGCCATGTGTGCGCGCCGCATTGGTCGCCCAAAAGCAGAGAGTCGCATTGCGAGAAATTACGGCTGTTTGTGGCTTCTGGCACCACTTTCACGAGTCCGCGGTAGCCGTTCTGACTGTGTCCCGCCGAGATGCCTTTCGAGATGATGGTGCTACGGCTGTTCTTGCCGATGTGAATCATCTTGGTGCCTGTGTCCGCCTGCTGGTAGTTGTTGGTGACGGCGACGGAATAAAACTCCGCCACGGTGTTGTCGCCTTTCAAGATACAGCTCGGGTATTTCCAAGTGATTGCAGAACCTGTCTCCACCTGCGTCCACGAAATCTTGGCGTTGTCGCCGCGGCAGATGCCCCGTTTCGTCACGAAGTTGTAAATGCCGCCCTTGCCCTCTTTGTCACCCGGATACCAGTTTTGGACCGTTGAATATTTCACCTCGGCGTCTTTCTCGGAAATGATTTCCACGATGGCCGCATGTAATTGATTCTCATCGCGTTGCGGGGCTGTGCAGCCTTCCATGTAACTCACGTATGCGCCTTCGTCAGCGACAATCAGAGTGCGCTCAAACTGTCCGGTGTTGGCGGCATTGATGCGGAAATATGTCGATAATTCGATGGGGCAGCGCACGCCTTTCGGGATGTAGCAAAACGAGCCGTCGCTGAACACTGCCGAGTTCAAGGCGGCGAAGAAATTGTCGGTGTATGGCACCACCTTCCCGAGATATTTTTTCACCAAATCAGGGTGGTTTTTAACCGCCTCGCTGAACGACATGAAGATGATGCCGTGCTTCGACAGCGTCTCCTGAAACGTGGTCTTCACTGAAGTCGAGTCCATCACCGCATCGACGGCAACTCCCGACAGTTTCTTCTGCTCGTCAAGCGAGATGCCGAGCTTGTCGAACGTGGCTAAAAGCTCAGGATCGACCTCATCAAGACTCTTTGCCTTACGCTGTTTTGGTGCCGCGTAATATATAATGTCTTGATAATCAATGGGAGGAATGGTGAGATGCGCCCATGTCGGCATCTTCAGCGTCTGCCAGTGTCTGAACGCCTTCAAACGGAACTCCAACAGCCAATCCGGCTCTTCTTTCTTCTTGGAAATCAAGCGGATAATGTCTTCATTAAGCCCCTTCGGTATCATGTCGGTCTCAATATCCGTCACAAAACCGAACTCGTAGTCCTTGCTGGTAACCTCTTCAATTATATTTTCCTTTGGATTTGACTCCATGACTCAAATTTTCAAATTTTAACTTGCAAAAATACAAAATTTTATCCAAATGACGTTTATTTGTAATAAAATCTTTAACTTTGCAAAATATTTTAGAGTTAGTCGGAAATGAAATTTTTAGAGAAAATCAAAAACAACAAATTTTATCTCGTCTTGACGGGTGTAATCGGTGCTATTTTATTGATTATCTTGGTGTTATATCTCGCCGTGCCTTCATATTCCTTTGCGGAAACGGAGCCGTTTAAAGGTGATTACATCTATAATCCTTATACGGATTTAAACCAAATCAATTATGTTGACTTTCGTTCTGAAAATATTGAAACTCAAGGGATTAAGGTGTATGAATATGGTTATGCGCTGACAGGGACGCGTTATCTTTGTCTTGGCTATGAGTCAAAGCGGCTCGTCGATTATCCGTTTTTGCAAAGCATTCATTATAAACAGTTTAACATCGACAGATTGAATAAAAAGTCACGATTGGTGGCTTTGGCGCATCCGTCGAGGGGGTTCAGGCAAGGTCAGATGGCTCGTTTAGACCATTATCGGGTGATGGAGGCTCTCTCTCCCAACGATAACGCGTTGTATTACTGGGATGTAGCACTTTCAAACGGTCATCGTGTGAATATTATAGCAACGGGAGAAAACTACACCACGGCCTGTGTGGGCGATAATGAGCCGGAAACTGTTTTCAAATCTCTTGAATCGGGAAATTCTTATGGTGTGCATTATACCGGAAGTTTGGCGCAAGTGCCTCAGCTTCTTGATGTTACGGTAAAATATGACAACCTTTTCGTGACTGTCTCTGAGATGGCTAAGGAGATGCGTTTTATCGGGCAAAACGCCGAGGTGAAAAGTGTGGCACGCAACGTCACAAAGGGATTTTATCCGATACAAAAAGACGACACCTATATCAGGGTCGAGGTTGAGTTTTTAAATGGCAACACATTGTACCTCAATCCGATAGTGCGTCATCAGTATAGCTATTTCTTTGATTTGGATAAAGCCCGAATCATGAAAGGCCGTTCCTACCTGATGTGGGCGGTTTATGTCATTGTGGCTGTGTTTTTGGTAAGAATGTTTTTTGTGAGGCAAAAAGACGATTCGGATGAGAATCCGTCTCAAAAACAATATGATGATTAAGGAGGAAAAAATCGATAAATATATCGCTTGGCTGCTGGTTATCAGTGTGTTGGTGCGTGGTTTTCTCGCCGCTTTCATTGAGTTCGGCAACGATGAGGTTTATTATTGGACCTACGCCATGTACCCCGACTGGAGTCATTTCGACCACCCGGGCATGGTAGGCTGGCTGATGCAGATTTTCAGTCTTAACTTGTTGTTTCACAGTGAGTTCGCCCTGCGTCTGTCATCGATAATCTTCATGACGGTCGATACCTATATTATATATAGGCTCGGTTGTCTGGTGAAGAACAAATTGGCAGGCTTTTACGCAGCTCTATTGTACACCGCGTCGCCGTATTGCTTTGTAATCACAGGCATTTTTATCATGCCCGACACTCCCCTGATGATGTTTACTCTACTGTCAATCTGGTGTTTCCTGTCGTCATTTCGAGCGAAGCATAGCGTAGTCGAGAAATCTCCTGCAATATTGGATGAGATTTCTCCACTCCCTGCGGTCGGTCGAAATGACAGGCTTCTTCTCTTGGGCGGTCTTTTCGCCGGTCTCGCTCTGCTCTCGAAATATTCCGCCGTTTTCATCTGGTCGGGGGTTACGCTGTATGTCTTGTTGTTCGACCGTAAACAGTTGAAAAACAAATATTTATATCTCTCTATATTGATTTCTGCCGTCTGCATGCTCCCAATATTGATATGGAATATGCAAAACGATTTCATCAGTTTCACTTTCCATAGCGACAGGGTGAGTCTCTTCGGGAAGCTCCGGCCTCTCGACTTTCTTAAAGAATTTGCCGGTGAGCTTGGTTATAACAATCCTATCAATTATGTGTTGATAATCATAGCTTTAGTGGCATTTTTAAAGGGCAGGAGATACCTTGACGCCACGAGTGGGCGTTTCTTGCTGTGTTTCGCTCTGCCGTTCATCGCTGTATTCTGGTTTTTCTCCACTATGCGTGAGACTCTGCCTCATTGGTCGGCACCGGCATTCTCGGTGTTGCTTTTGTTTCCCGCATCGTATCTTGCTGATATACAAATAGTTAACGCTAAACAAAATAAACTGTCCAAGCCGATAATCGCAACGATGGCATTGCTCGTTTTTGTGCTCGTCGTCGGCGTTTTGGAGATAAAAACCGGAATCATCCCTTTGAGATTCGGCGAACAAGCAAACTCAACGCGATATTATGGCGAAGGCGACATCACGACCACGATTTACGGATGGCGTTCCATCAAAGATGATTTTCAAAAGATTAGGGAACGACAGATTGCTGAGGGACAGATGAAGGAATCGGACGGAATGGTAGGGCTTCAATGGTTTCCGATGGCTAATTTTGATTATTATGTCGCCAATCCATTGGGAATCAACATGTTCGGTTTGCGAGATGTAGGGGAAATCCATAAATATTACTGGATTAACGAATATCGCGGCGGCTTGCAGAAGGGCGATGACTATTGGTTTTTGAACGAAAGCTCCGATTATTATGCCCCGGAGCGTTATCTTGATGACAAATTTGAGAAGATAGTGCCTTGCGACACCATCGTCGTGGAACGTTGCGGCAAACCGGCGAAATTTGTCTTCGTTTACCTGTGCAAAGGTCTGAAATAGAGACTGAAAAGTTAAAATTTTTTAAGATTTCTCTCAAAATTCTGCAAATTAAGTTAAAAATGCGTTGAAACGGCAAAATAACTGTCGTTTTTTTTGCGCGTTTGATTTTCTGTGCTTATTTTTGCAGGACAAAAATTCAAATTTATGAAAGAAGAGTTCATATATTATCTCTGGGAGAACAGGTTGCTGTCGAAAGACATTCAAACGGTGGATGGTGATGCTGTATATGTTGTCTCCGTCGGCACCCGTAATTATGACTCGGGCCCTGATTTTCTTGACGCTCGCATACGTATCGGCAACACTTTGTGGGTCGGGCATGTGGAGATACACGTCAACGCTTCTGATTGGTTCCGTCACGGGCATCAGAATGACGACGCTTACAAGAATGTGATTCTTCATGTGGTGTATTGCAATGACACAGAGCGGCTTGCCATTCCGACGGTGGAGATCAAAGGTAAGTTTGACGAGGGTATTTATAAGAGATACTATAGCTGCTTGAAGTCGAGACAATGGATTCCTTGCGAGAAGATGATCGCCGGAACACAGCAGTTCACATGGCTTTCGTGGCTTGAGCGCATTGTCGTTGAGCGTCTTGAGACGGAGGTGAAAGATATTTTTTCTAAGCTCGCCAACAACAATTTCGACTGGGAAGAGACTGTGTATCAAAGGATTATGCGTTATTGCGGGCTGAAGGTCAACAACGCGGCTTTTGAGCGCTTAGCGATGATGCTTCCTTTAAGAATCTTGCGCAAGCACCTTGACAACGCTCTTCAGGTTGAGGCGATGTTTTTCGGCTGCGCGGGATTTCTTGAACAAGAGTTCACCGAGAGCTATCCAGTCCTCCTCCAAAGAGAATTCAAGATATTGAAATCGAAATTCAACCTGTCGGTCATGCCGATGGCTTACTGGAAGTTTCTAAGGTTGCGACCGCCTAACTTCCCCACAATACGGTTGGCGCAGATGGCGTCGATAGTGTGTGCGCGCGACAACCTGTTCTCTAAGCTGCTGGCTGTCAGCGACTTGGATGCTTTGCGAAATCTTTTTAATGTTGAAGTCAATACATACTGGGACACGCATTTCCAATTCGGGAGGCCTTCGACCGAGAAAAAGAAGAAACTCGGAGCCACCGCCATCGACGTTTTGATAATCAACGCGGTGATACCTGCGATGTTCAGCTATGGCATTTACCACGACAATCAAGAGCTGAAGGACAGAAGTGTTGGATTTTTGAACGTCATGGAACCTGAAGACAATGTCGTAGTCAGAAAGTTTGAGGAATTAGGGGTGAATGTGAGGAATGCCCAGCAAACACAAGCACTTCTGCATCTTTACGATAATTATTGCAAGAAGCGTAATTGTCTGAAATGCCGTGTGTTTAGTGCCTCGAAAGCCATTGATTGAGCTACTTTTGAAAAAAAATCTAAAAAAATTTGCGTAATACAATATTTTTGTTTAATTTTGTGGCGAAATTCTATGGCAAACTGTAAGATAAAATGGCTGATTTAAGTGTAAGACTTTCGGAGATAGAGTTAAAGTTGAGAAAGCTCATAGCGCTTAAGGATCAACTCATTGACAAAAACAGCGAGCTGGTTCGACAGAATGGAGAGCTTCAGCTTAAAGTTGAGATTCTTCAGACCGAGAACGAGGAATTGAGAGATAAAATAAATAAAACAACAATTGTTAACGCACTCGGAAACGAGAAAGAAATTGAAGAAAGTAGGCAGTTGATTAAGACATTGGTGAAGGAAATAGATCAATGTGTCGCGATGTTGAATGCCGAACAGTGATAAATCGGACGGTTATGGGCGCAAATGAAGAAATAAAAATCAGTATTACCGTTGCAGAACGCAATTACCGTCTGACTATTGACAAGGCTGATGAGGAAAAGGTGCGGAAAGCCGCCGACATGATTAACGAACGGGTGAAGGAATTTAAAAGGGTCTATACTGACAAGGACTATCTGTCGTTGGTTTCTATGGCTTGCATACAGTTCGCCACCGGCGTGGTGAAGTATGAGAACGACTCCGCATTCAAAGATCAATACCTCGACAAACAACTCGATGTCATCGATGATTTGTTGACTGAAAACTTATAAGATTTGTCTGTCTGTCCACCGCATGATGTAACCTTAACAATAACAACAATAATTCGGTTGACTCATGGGTACAAAAACAGGCCTCATCCTCGCAAGAGGAGCTTTAACGCCAGTGGACGTTTGCGTATCGTGGCAGCCATAAGCGTGATATACAAGGGTTTACGATCCCTTTGGGCAGACAGATTTTTTTTCTTTTTCGCGGAAGAGTAAAATCGAGGTATTAAAAAATGATTTTACTACAAATTAGCACAAGCATTATTTACGTGGTGGTAGGCGTCTTAGGCATAGGCATCGGCGCGCTATTGGCAACCACCATCATGCGTAACGCCCTGACAAAGAAAAGCAAACAGCTGTTAGAAGAAGCAAAAGAAAAAGGCGAGGTAATCAAGAAAGACAAGATTTTGCAGGCAAAGGAGAAGTTCTTGCAGATGAAGTCGGACTACGAGAAAGAGACCAATGAAAAGAAACGCGAGCTGCAAAAAGTGGAGTCGCGCGTGCAACAGCAGCAACAGCAGGTGAACCAGCGTAATGAGGAGCTGAACCGCAAGGCAAACGAACTGAAAAACCAACAACAAAATCTCACCGTACAACAGGAAAACCTGACGAAGAGACAGGCTGAACTTGACAAGATACAGGATGAGCAGAAGAAAATGCTTGAGTCGATTTCAGGTCTGACGGTGAGTGAGGCTAAAGAACAACTCAAGGAAGCGGTGAAAGACGAGGCACGCGCCGAGGCGATGGTACTCGCGAAGGAGATAGTGGAAGAAGCCAAGATGTCGGCCAATCAAGACGCGAAGAAAATCGTTCTTGAGACTATCCAAAGAACCGCGTCGGAACACGCCATCGAGAACACCGTGTCGGTGTTTAACATTGAGAATGACGAGATTAAAGGCCGTATCATCGGTCGTGAGGGTCGTAACATCCGGGCTCTCGAGTCATTAACAGGTGTCGAAATCATCATCGACGACAGCCCTGACGCCATCCTGCTCTCAGGCTTCGACCCGATACGCCGCGAGATAGCACGCCTGTCGTTGCAGAAACTCGTCACCGACGGACGTATCCATCCGGCACGTATCGAAGAGGTGGTGAGAAAGGTGGAGAAACAAGTGGAACAGGAGATTATCGAGACAGGTAAACGCACCGTCATCGACCTCGGCATCCATAACATCGCCCCTGAGCTTATCAAGATGATAGGTAGGATGAAATACCGCTCGTCGTACGGACAGAACCTGTTGCAGCACTCCATCGAGACGGCGCGTCTGTGTGCTACTATGGCCGCCGAGCTGGGTCTTAACCCTAAAGTGGCGAAACGCGCAGGTCTGTTGCACGACATCGGCAAGGTGGCTGACAACGAGGAGGAGCTTCCACACGCTATCCTCGGCATGAAGACCGCTGAGAAATACAAGGAGAAACCGGATGTGTGCAACGCCATCGGCGCCCACCACGACGAGATAGAGATGGAGTCACTCATAGCTCCCGTCGTACAGGTGTGCGACGCCATCTCAGGCGCCCGTCCGGGTGCCCGTCGTGAGGTGGTGGAGGCATACATACAGCGCCTCAACAAACTCGAGAAGATGGCTATGTCGTATCCGGGCGTGGTGAAGACCTACGCCATACAGGCAGGACGTGAGCTGCGTGTGATTGTAGGAGCCGACAAGGTCAGCGACCAGGAGGCTGACAGCATAGCATACGAGCTGTCACGTCAGATCCAGACGGAGATGACATATCCGGGACAGATTAAGATCACCGTCATCAGAGAGACGAGGGCTGTGCAGTTCGCTAAATGATTGCGAGCTGCTGATAACTATTGCAATTATGAAAAAACTCTTATTTCTGCTTTTTACCATATTGCTGTCGGTGTCGGCATTTGCCCAGCTGGAGGTGAAGCCCGGCTCTTTCAAGGAAGTGCCGGGGTTCGTGAATATCAATTCTGATGAGGACTATCAGTTTGACGACAACGACCTGCCTTTTGCTGTCATTAAGGTGAGAACTGAAAATATCACCGACAGGCAACGTCGTGAGCTGCGTTTCGAGAGCAACCTGGCCGTTGGCATTATGCTTGAATACAAAACCGGTGAGGTGTGGGTGTATCTTACCGCCAAATACGCCGATTACCTGAAGATTTCGCATCCCGACTTCAGCTCGACAGAATATACATTGCCTCTCGACCTGCAACCTAAAAAAGGTTACGAGATGACATTGGTGAACAAGACAGGAATGATTCCGGAAGTTGATGTTTACAACTATCTCGTGGTGACAGCCGACCAGCCCAATGCCGCGGTGTATATCGACGATGTGTTTGAAGGTGAGCAGTATGCACAAAAGTCGTTTATGGCAGGCGAGAAACACCGCTGGCGTATCGAATGCGAGCTGTATCATACAGAAAGCGGCGAAGCGACAATTCCGGAAAAAGAAGGCCAAAATGTCACGATTGAGAAGACATTAAGACCTGCTTTCGGCTACCTCAACGTGACGAGTGCCCCCGAAAGCGGCGCAATAGTCTATATCGACGGCAAGAAAATGGGGCAGACACCACTTAAATCCGAGAAGCTGGCGAGCGGTGAACATAAGGTGCGTGTGATGAAGGAGATGTTCTCGGCGGCCGAGGGGACATTCACCGTTACCGACGGCAACACCACACAGGCTAATATGAAAATGTCGGCTAATTTTGTGAACGTTAAAGTTACAACCGATTCTGAATCTGATATTTACATAGACAACGAGAAGAAAGGCACAGGCAGTTGGATCGGACGCCTCAGCGACGGCAACCATACTTTTGAGGCACGCAAGGCATCGCACAAAACATCCGTGGAGAACATAAAACTGACTCTCGGCAAAGACGAGAATGTGGTGATACCCAACCCGATACCTATCTACGGAACACTTGACGTATCGACAAACCCCATTGGCGCCAATATCATTATCGACGGCAGGAGCTTCGGCACCACGCCAAGGGTGCTGACCAATGTGTTGATAGGCACCCATGAACTGAAACTTGAGAAAACAGGTTGCGCCACGGTGAATAGAACGATAACTCTGGACGATAAAAACAAACTCACTGTTAATGAGACGCTGCCCACAGGAAAAGAGATATCCATCTCCACCGACGGCAGTGGCGACAAGATCTTTGTTGACGGCAAATATATAGGTGTCAGCCCGCTGACAGCGACTTTGAGTTTCGGCAGTCACGAGGTTATAGCGATTCGTGGCTATAACGGCAGCGTTGATGCCCTTAAGAGCGGCGGCACTGATGGCCTTAACGCCATTAAGGGTATTAACGGCGTTAAAGCCGCCGCCAAGACGATAACAGTGGCACAGAATGGCGGCACAACCTCGGTGAAGCTGGCGTTTGCAGATGGTGCAGGCAACGGCATTTTCTCGGTTTCCGCCAACAAAAAAGTGATGTTTTCCAAAGGTAATCTCCAATACCAGGCTTCCACCAACACTTGGCGATTTGCCGAGCACCAGTGGGATATGATTGGTGAAGCCAACAGAAACATATCCTCAAGCTACAGCGGGTGGATTGACCTGTTCGGGTGGGGCACGAGCGGCTACAACGGGAAGAACCCGTGGATGACCAGCATAACCGACACCGACTACGGTAACGGCGAGAGGGACATTGCCGGAACAAATTACGACTGGGGTGTGAACAACACCATCTCGAACGGTGGAGGTTACAGCTGGCGCACCCTGACAAGTGACGAGTGGGTGTATGTGTTCGACACAAGAAGCACAAGCAGCGGGATAAGGTATGCTAAGGCCACGGTGAACGGAGTGAATGGTGTTATCCTGCTGCCCGACAACTGGAGCAGTTCAAACTACAGCTTGAGCAGCACAAACCAAAGCGGCGCGAGTTTCGGCAGCAACCGCATAAGCCAGAGTGACTGGGT
>FLNY01000016.1_pt1 | contig 59394 bp, 52 predicted proteins | sample 1140381 | NCBI WGS metagenome assembly FLNY01 (sample SAMEA3878172, study PRJEB12797) | bioreactor metagenome | biome: Moose rumen | place: Sweden | collected 2011-10
CTTTATCCCGATTTATCGAATTATAGAATTTTTAATCCGTGAAATCCGTTTAATCCGCCTTAATCCGTTGTCAAAGAAAAATCCATGTAATCAGTGAAATCTGTGGTAGTTTTTTTCTTTGTCCCGATTTAGAGAATTATAATCTGTGGTAGTAAAAATTACGTGGTTGTTAACTAATGATGTGACTACCCGTTGAGCTGTCCTGTAGTCCAGTCAAAGCCACCGCCATTGCTTGTATCACCATTGGTTCCGCCATTGCCACTGCCGAAGTCAAGCTGACCAGTTGACCAACCTTCAGGGTCACAGCAACTATTAGCAAGGATGTTCTCTGCATAGAATGGTGACACCGTCACCGATGGACTGATGAATGTCTTTTTCTTTTTCATTGTCATTTTGTATTTAGTTTATTGGATATTGTTCGCGATTACAATAGAATTAAAATGCTCTGATTTTTTAAATTATTCATTTTAAGCACCAAAATTGCCTATATTTCCGCTATTATACAAATTATTTAACATTTTTTATCTATTTTATGCCATAATGTATAGAAAAATGAGGAATCGCCATTTAAATTCGCATAATTTTAAGTAACTTTGCGCAAAAATACACAGAATAATATGCAAAAAAAACTGATAATCGTAAAAAACTGGCTCGTATTGCTACTCGGAATACTACTGTTGGTGAGACTATATATGATGATGCTTTCCTATAAGGAAGGGATGCCTGACTTAGGATATTATATGTTCAGACAGACGGTATATACACTGTCGTGGATATCCCTGTTAGTGTTCTTCCTTAACTATGGTCAGAGCGGCAATGCATTGATGGAAATATATTTGAAAAGGATGAAGAAAATAGCTTTTTGGACTATGGTAATCAGTGCCGCAAGGTTACTGGTAAGTTTGGCGTATAACTGGCCACTGCTGTCTTACAGAGTGTGGCCATCAGTATATAACGTGCTTGAGATAGCAGTATGGCTGTTAATCACGGTCTTCTTCTACCTCTACTGGCGCAAGATGTCAAAAGCAAAGGAGGTGTAGCGTCATGAAGAAAAGAATATACGGTGTACTACTACTTCTCAGCGTCATGGTGTCATCAATTCATGCAGAGACACAGACGTTGTACTCGTGGACATCTAAAGCAGGAGTGGTGACACAGACGGGCGGCACGATAACGCAGCATGGTTCTGCGGTAAACCGCATCAATGTGGAGTGTAGTGGATATTACGTCATAGCGTTGCTCGGAAAACGAGAGAATATCAACGACGGCACCTCCACAGCCAATGCCACATACATGGAACTGACGCTTGCCGACGGCGAGACATTCCATGCAGGAGACCGCATCACCATAACCGCCATGCGCAACACCACTGAGACCAATGCCAATGCCACTCTCTATATGCTTTACGGCAACGGGACGGAAGTGATAGACAATAACGTATGGAACAACTTGGGACAGCTGAAAGAAACGACCATCGGCGGCGGCGCCAGCGCCAAGGCGGCGATGTTGACGCCTAATGAATCCTCAATGGAGGAGTTGCAATATATCTCAATGTTTCCCAACACTAACGTGTTCACAGTGCCAGAGGAGGCTGACGGCTCTACTACACTGCGCCTGACACGCAACATGAGTGAGTGCCGTCTATACGTAGTGGCGCTGAAGGTGGAGCGTGATGATACTCCCGATGCAGTTGAAACGGTAAGTGAGAACGTAGGCAACACACTGCCACAGAAATACATAGGATGCGACGGCAGGCTATACATAGGCAAATATGACACCGCTGGTAGGCAGATAAGATAATGACTCCACGTTACAAGTTACGATACGACATAAGGTTTCAGCCTCTGGGCGAAGAGTATGTGGGCGTGGCGGTGGGTGCTGACGCTACAAGGTTTCAGGGTATGCTGCGACTTAATGAGACTGGCGTACGCATAGCGCAACTGCTGGCAGAGCCACGTACCGTCATTGAATTGGCAGAGATTCTGGCAGAAGAGTATGACGAGCAGCAGAGTGTGTTGTGTAATATCGTAAACGATACCATCGCCAGTCTTGGTGGCATAGTGGAAGAAACCCAAGATACAGAGGCATGAGTAAGGAGTGCGAGAAGATATTCTTTGAACTAATACGCGCCGCAGTATGGCAGCGTGATGCGGTGATTGACAATGTGTTAACCGCAGAGACATGGCATGAGGTAATACAGTCGTTCAAAGCTCATGCCATGCTTGGATTGGCGGCTGATGCCATAATGTCGCTGCCGGCGCAGATGCGTCCGCCAGAGACAGAATGTAACGAGATACGCCGTTATGTGGGTACGCTGGTACAGGAGCACTATAGGCAAGACACCGTGATATCCCAACTATTTGATACGTTTGCCACTAACGGCATCGATGCCGTACTGCTGAAAGGGCAGGGAATAGCTGCACTGTATCCTATGACCAACACACGCAGCATAGGCGATATTGACATCTTCGTGGGCATGGAGCAATATACCGATGCCATGCGTGTGGCAAGCGCATACTGCGGTGTAGAGAAAGAAACGGCAGTTCCCACCGCAGACAATATACATGGTTCGCTGGAGGTGAGACAACCTGAATGGTTAAAGGGCGTAGAACTGGAGATACACTACAAGGCTGCAGACACCGCCATACCATCTATTAAAGAGGAGTATAACCGTTGGGCGGCGGAGATGATGCACACAGGACCGTTCCGTATCGTGAATATCAGTGGTACGGAGTTGCGCACGCCTGGTGGCGCGTGGGGTGTGGTGTATGTGTTTGAGCACCTGCTGAAACACCTGCGCTACGAAGGAGTAGGCTACAGGCAGTTCGTAGATTGGATGTTGTGTCTTGATGCAATGGAGGACAATTACGACGAACTCGGCGAACTGTTACGCCGCTTCCAGCTTATGGATGCCTGGCAGGTACTTGGCGGAGTACTCGTATGGCAGTTGGGATATGACGCAGAAAAGTTTCCCTACTGGAACGAGCGCAAGGCACGGTACTCACAAGGTCGCAACCTAAGATATATAACAGACTCTGCTAACCTTGGTGCAGGCACTGCACAGGCCAAGGGATACTATTATATGCACCCGTCGCTACTGCGCAGACTAAAGGCAGTGAGGTACTATGCACGTTATCTACTATTTGAATATCAACTGTTTCCACATGACACCATAGGCCGTCAGGTACGCAGGTTGTTGAACTGTTTTTCAAGTAGTCAGGCAAACGCTATCTGATTACTATATAATCAGATACTGATTACATGGTAAAGGCTATGCTATTACATCGTAATAGCATAGCCTTTATACTGTAAGTGTTGCAGAGAACGCAAAATGACAATTATTTCTCTATCTTAGGATACTTTCTGAACCATCCGTCAAGGCGCAGGCGCATCACGCCGAAGAATGCCTCACCGAATATTCCTCCACTCATCTTGCTCGTGCCCTCGCGGCGATTTACAAAAATTACAGGCACCTCCTTCAGTTTGAAACCTATCTTGTAGGCCGTGTATTTCATCTCTATCTGGAAGGCATAGCCCTTGAAACGTATCTTGTCCAGCTCTATGGTCTCAAGCACCCTGCGACGATAGCACTTGAAGCCTGCCGTGGTGTCGTGAACCTCGAAGCCTGTCACGAAACGCACATACTTCGATGCGAAATATGACATCAGCACACGGCCGATAGGCCAGTTTACTACGTTGACACCACTGACATATCTTGAGCCGATGGCTACGTCGTAACCCTCGTCAGCGCAGGCGCTGTAAAGGCGAGGCAAATCGTTAGGATCGTGACTGAAATCAGCATCCATCTCAAATACATACTCATAGCTATGCTTCAGAGCCCACTTAAATCCCATGATGTAGGCCGTGCCAAGCCCGAGTTTACCCTCACGTTCAAGGATAAACAGTCGGTCAGCAAACTCACCATTGATGAGCCCCTTTACTATGTCGGCAGTGCCGTCAGGCGAACCGTCGTCAATCACCAGAATATGAAAAGCCTTCTCAAGGGAGAAAATTGCGCGTATTATCTTTTCAATATTCTCCTTCTCGTTGTACGTAGGTATGATAATAATGCTATCACTCTGCATATACATTTATTTGTCTATTGTTCTGTCTTCGCAAGTCTTACGAAGTACCGAAATGCAAAGTTACACAAAAAAAACGAGAAACGTGTGTTTATAACACTTTTTTCTACTCATTCCTCGTTTTATTATGGAAATTTAAAGAATATTTCGTAAAATTATTTGCATTATCTCAAATATCACTGAGTAACAAACAAAGAACCACAAGAGATTTTTCTCTTGTGGTTCTTGATTACTAAAACTAAACGAAATTGTGCCCAGAACGGGACTCGAACCCGTACACCGTGAAGTATTGGTGTTTGAGACCAACGCGTCTACCAATTCCGCCATCTGGGCTACTAAGGTCGCTTCTGCGAATTAGCGAGTGCTTCTTCGTACGAAGCTAATAATGAACATCTGCGTAGCAGGCTCATGGTCGCTTCTGTGAATTAGCGAGTGCTTCTTCGTACGAAGCTAATAATGAACATCTGCGTAGCAGGCTCATGGTCGCTTCTGCGAATTAGCGAGTGCAAAGGTAGTCATTTTTTTTCAAATAACAAAATATTCTGCTGCTTTTTTTCTTATTACCATAAGATTTCTTCATTCTCTACATCCTCAGAGAATATAGGTTCGTTGGTTTTCTGCTCTGTTTTGTAGAAATGAACCGCAGAGTCATTCATTTTAGGATGTGTTGCATGAAGCAAACGAATCATCTCGCTTCCTGCCCATATCATAGGTCCATAGCCGTGTGCAGCCATTTTGTGTACAGGACGATAGGCATAGAAAGCGGGGTCGAAGCCCATGCCTGTGCCAACACAAGTACCTTCTACTTGTCCGCGCTCATTTATCTTTGTTTGACATGCCTGCCATGCGAGCATAGCATTAGCACCATAGGTCAAGGCATCAATCCACCCCTTGTTGATGGCATGGGAAATGCAATAGGCATAGATAGCCGTGCAGGAAGTTTCGAGATAGGTGTCAGGGTGGTCAAGGAGCTGGTGCCAGAAGCCAGTCTTGTCTTGTAAAGCACAAAGTCCACTGATATGCTCACGAAGCAAAGTCTTTACTTCTTCAGCCTGCGCATCCATACTGCCGTCGGCAGGCATGGCATCGAGTACCTCACACATGGTGAGAATGGCCCATCCGTTAGCGCGTCCCCAATGATAAGCAGGGTGAGAACTCATTGCCTCTACCCAACCATGACGGAAGAGTTTCTTGTCAGCCACCCACATCTTCTCCTTAAACAAACGAATCTGGCTGATGGCCTGAGTCAATATCTCAGCAGAGCGAACTTTATCACCCTTCTCTGCGAGGTAGCGAGCGTACCATGCCATGGCTGGAACACCCATATACATATCATCGAGCCATACAGTATTATAATGTGGGCGCTTGCGTGCAAACGTGCCATCACTCATGCGATATTGCTTGTTGAGCACAAACGAGATGTAGCGTTCTATTACAGGGTCGTAAGCCTTGCGCGTGTCTTTGTCAGCATTGATATATGAACGACAATATGCCGCCACCATAGCACCACAGTCGTCAAGAGCTCCAGGGTAAAGCACCATACGCATCTGCGCATCATATTTGGGGTCTTTTGCCATCTGCTTTGCCTCGTTTACGCTTTGTTCGGCAATCGTGCGCAGACGATTGTTAGCAAACTGCATGAACTTGTCATCACCTGTACTCAGACAGGCAGCATACAGCACTCCAGCCTCATAGCTCGTCAGTCTAAAGCTGCCACGTGGCAGTCGTCCATCAACAGGCTGACATGGCATTGCTTCGTCAAGATAATTAAGCACTCGCCCAATACTGCTGCGTATGTCATTTTCCTGTGGTATGCCGTAAGGCGTATCATAGGCTGGTTGCATAAGATGCAGAGGTGTGTTGGAATCATTTATCTCCTGTGCTGTAGCACTTAGGCACAACACTGTTGAGGTAATTATAAAGGCAAGTGCGTAAGTCTTCATGTGAAAATAGTCTATTTCTGCATTAAATACTTTTCTGCGTCGAGTGCGGCTTTGCATCCACTACCAGCGGCTACGATAGCCTGACGGTATGTAGGGTCACAGACATCACCAGCAGCAAAAACTCCCTCAAGAGTTTTCCCGTTGTTGTCCATGACCTGTTGTGATGCTCCGCTGGTCAGGATATACCCCTGCTCATCAAGAGCTATCTGACCATTGAATATATCAGTTACAGGCTTATGACCGATGGCGAGGAAAATGCCGTCAATATCAACGTCATAGTGCTGCTCGTCAGTTTCTCCCTGACGCTTTACTACATGCATGCCGCCAACACCGTTGTCACCATAAAGACCAGTGACGTTGTGCTCAAAAAGTATTTCTATGTTCTCGGCTGCTTTAACTCGCTGTTGCATTATGTCAGAGGCACGCAGGTAGTTCTTGCGCACCACGAGATATACTTTTTTGCATAATCCCGAGAGATACAATGCGTCTTCACAGGCAGTATCTCCACCACCAACAACTGCAGTCACCTTCTTGCGATAGAAAAAGCCATCGCACGTAGCACACGCACTGACACCTTGTCCAGCATACTTCTTCTCGTCTTCCAAACCGAGATACTTAGCCTTTGCACCTGTTGCGATAATGATTGTGTCAGCAGTCAAGGTGCTCTCTCCGTCGATGTCGATGGTGTAAGGACGTTTGCTGAAGTCAACGTGAGTAACTTCGCCATCGCGCATAGCTGTGCCGAAACGCTCCGCCTGCTCACGCAGTTCCATCATCATCTGGTTGGCATCAACACCGTGCGGATAGCCTGGAAAATTTTCTACTTCAGTGGTTTGCGTGAGCTGACCGCCCATCTGTAGTCCGGCGTACAATACTGGCTGCAGATTAGCTCTGCCAGCATAGATGGCAGCAGTGTAGCCTGCAGGACCACTGCCTATTATTAGACATTTAGTATGCTCCATTATAACATCTCTTTTATTTTTTCCTCAATCTCGCTGAATGGAGTAGTGGCATCATAGCGTGCAACGACCTTACCAATCTTGTTAACGAGGAACTTTGTGAAGTCTTCTGTAATATCTCCAGGGAACTTCTCTGTAAGATACTTATACAGTGGATCGGCATCAGCTCCGTTCACTTTGACTTTCTTGAAGCGTGGAAACTCCGTGTTGTATGTATCCTTGCAGAACTGATGAACGGCCTCGTCTGTACCAGGGCATGACTTGGTAGGCTGATTACTTGGGAAGTCAAGTACGGCAAATCCCTGTGAGTGGTATTTTTCATATAAAGCCTCAAGGTCAGCATACTGCGACGTATGTTCGCTCTTTGTGGCAGTGTTTACTATGAGTACTACTTCGTTAGCATAACCATTCAACGGCACAAGATTGCCCTTGCGGTCTTTTACTGAAATTTCGTTTATTGAGTTCATGTTTGTGTGTTATAGCGGCATATTGCCGTGTTTCTTAGGTGGATTGCTCTGGTTCTTGTTGCGTGACATTTCGAGTGCCTGTATCAGTCTTATGCGTGTATCGCAAGGAGATATGATTTCATCTATATAACCAAGCTGTGCAGCAGGCATAGGATTAGCGAATTTCTCGCGATACTCCTTCGTACGCTCGGCACGTTCTTCTGGTGTAGCTTTGCGATAGAGTATGTTGCAAGCACCTTCTGCACCCATTACGGCAATCTCTGCCGTTGGGTAAGCAAGATTGACATCGGCACCGATACACTTTGAGTTCATTACGATGTATGCACCGCCGTAAGCCTTGCGCGTAATGAGTGTAATCTTTGGCACAGTCGCCTCTGCAAAAGCATAAACGATTTTTGCTCCATGACGTATGATGCCGTTGTGCTCTTGCTGTACGCCAGGCAGGAAGCCAGGCACATCCTCTATAGCTACGAGTGGTATATTGAAACAGTCACAGAAGCGAATGAAACGAGCAGCCTTGTCGGAAGCGTCAATGTCAAGCGAGCCTGCAAGGTAGTTAGGCTGGTTGGCAACGAAACCTACCGTGCGACCTGCCATACGGCCGAAACCTACTACGATGTTCTTTGCCCATTCTGGCTGTATCTCGAAGAAATATTGCTGGTCGCAGACAGGCTCTATGATATCGTGAATGTCGTATGGCATATTTGGGTCAACAGGCACCACATTGTCGAGTTCATGGCATACGCGAGAAACCTCATCAGTCACAGGCAGTATAGGCGCATCCTCCATATTGTTGGATGGTATAAAGCCAATCAGTTCGCGTATGGTCATGAGAGTTTCCTCGTCGTTTTCGCAGATGAAATGGCTCACGCCACTCACTGAGTTGTGGGTCATGGCACCACCGAGAGTCTCTTTGTCAACATCTTCGTTTGTCACGGCTTTCACTACGTTAGGACCTGTGACAAACATCTGACTTTGCTCCTTAACCATGAATATGAAGTCCGTAAGTGCAGGAGAGTAACAAGAACCGCCGGCACATGGTCCCATGATAGCGCTAATCTGAGGTATCACACCACTTGCCATTACATTGCGGCGGAATATATGGGCAAAGCCCGTGAGAGATTCTACACCCTCCTGTATGCGTGCACCGCCAGAGTCGTTAAGCCCGATGATAGGTGCACCGTTTTTCAGTGCGAGGTCCTGCACCTTGGCTATCTTCTGAGCATTGGCAGCACTGAGCGAACCGCCTAATACGCTGAAGTCGAACGCATAAACGAAGACGATGCGTCCGTCAATCTTTCCATAACCTGATATTACACCATCGCCCTCGAAACGCTTCTTGTCCATTCCGAAGTCGTTGCAACGGTGTACGACGTGCTTGTCCATTTCTACGAAAGTATTAGGATCAAGCAATGTTGTTATTCTTTCCCTTGCTGTAAGTTTGTTTGCCATTATCTGTCATTTGGTTATTTGGTCGTTTGGTTGTTTGGTTGTTTGGTCGTTTGGTTGTTTGGTTGTTTGGTTGTTTGGTCGTTTGGTTGTTTGGTTGACTGGGTGTTTGGGCATTTGGATAATAGTGTCGCATTAGGTGCGAGTTTCCCAATTTCCAAAACGACTAATGTACTATTCTCCTAATTTCAACCGTACCAGTACTTGTTCCGCACGTACATTGTCGCCGTCGGCACATAGTACCTCAGCCACCTCGCAGTCTGTGCTTACCTTATAGTTTGACTGCATCTTCATGGCCTCCATGGTAAAGAGCGTGTCGCCCTCCTTTACTTTGTCGCCAGGCTTGCAATAAATTTTGACGATTTTGCAAGGCATAGGCGCCGTTATGGTGTCGGACTGTACTGCTGCAGTCTTGTTCTTGCGCATCTTCATGTACTTGGCTTGCGAATCAAGCATGTCAATCTGATACGTAGAGTAATTCAGGTTGACGCTGTAGTGCTTGCCGCCCTCGCTGCGTACGAACTCGGCATTATATGAGTTTCCGTTGTAGAGCAGTGAACAAGTGCCGTTCTGCAGCATTGCCACGTCAACATCGTAAACCTTTCCGTCGATGTCTATACTGACTTTGTTGCCATCCTTATTGATAAGGGTGACGTCATACATCTTATTTCCTACTTGTATATCCATTTTTATCGTTTGGTTATTACACTCTCAACACGCCCTTCTGTAGTCCGAAGGCGCGCCAGCGCGTCAGTGCGCCGTTAGGTTTATGGTCAGCATCAGGCTTCGTGCCGGCATTCTCCTCCATATTCATTAGGTAATCCATGTAAGCTGCGATTACAGCCATAGGTTCTGAATCGTTCTTAAATCCAGAGCGTGACCGCAGGCGACCCTCGTTACGTTCGATGAAATATGTGTTGTAGTCGCCATTTTTAAAGTCAGGCACGTCGATGATGCGACGCAGATAGCGTATATTTGTCGTCAGACCGGTAATCTTATACTCGTAAAGCACACGACGCATACGCTCTATTGCATATTCGCGTGTTGTTGCCCACACGATGAGTTTGCCTATCATTGGGTCATAATGCATTGGTATTTCGTAACCTTCATATACGTATGAGTCGATACGTGTGCCTATGCCATGTGGTTCCTGCAACTGGCATATCATGCCTGGCGAAGGCATGAAGTTGTGCTCGGTATCCTCTGCACATATACGGCACTCTATTGCGTGACCATACTGTGACAGATCCTCCTGCTTATAGCGCAGTGGTTCGCCACTGGCTATGCGTATCTGCTCCTTTACGAGGTCAACGCCCACGACTTCTTCTGTGATAGGGTGTTCCACCTGCAAGCGGGTGTTCATCTCAAGGAAATAGAAATTGTGGTATTTATCAACGAGGAACTCTATCGTACCAGCCCCTACATATCCCACGGCCTTGGCAGCAGCTACGGCCTTGCGCCCCATCTCCTCGCGCAGTTCGTTGTTGATGAATGGCGATGGTGTCTCCTCCACGATTTTCTGATGACGACGCTGCACACTGCACTCGCGGTCATACAAGTGGACTACGTTGCCCTGTGTGTCGCCGAGTATCTGAAACTCTATGTGGTGAGGTTCCTCTACGAATTTCTCTATATATACGGTATCGTCGCCGAAGCCTGACATAGCCTCGCCGCGAGCAGCGTTATACATTTCTACTACGTCTTCTTCACGCTCAATCAGTCGCATACCCTTGCCGCCGCCACCCATTGATGCCTTGAGCATAACGGGGAAGCCTATCTTCTTGGAAACTTCTATTGCTTCTTCGGCAGACTTCAGTGGCTCTTCCGTTCCGGGCACTACAGGCACGCCTGCTTCTATCATCTTCTTTCGGGCGCTTATCTTATCGCCCATCTCCTCCATAGTCTCCGGACGTGGGCCTATGAATATGAAGCCCTCGGCTGTGCATCGACGTGCAAACTCTGCGTTTTCAGACAAGAAACCATATCCAGGGTGTATGGCATCAACTTTGTGTTTGTGTGCGGCCTCGATGATATGGTCGATATTAAGATAACTGTCAACACTTGCTGCCCCGCCTATACACTCGGCTTCATCAGCAAACAGCACATGGCGCGACAAACGGTCGGCGGTACTGTAAACGGCCACTGAGCGTATGCCCATTTCGTAGCAGCTGCGCATTACGCGGATAGCTATCTCGCCACGGTTGGCCACCAGAATTTTTCTGATCATTCTTTTACGTTTATTATCCTTTTCCATTGTTACTTACTGCCCGTAATCCCGCAGGCATGTGCTTTAGTTTTTATTATACCATAGCGGCAGGTATTCTGACTCCGTCCCAAGGTTTCGCCGGCCTTCCCACCGCATTGGCGGCAGTGACCATCAAGAGTGGCGACACCTTTTGTCGTTGGGACTCACAGCATCGGGTAATGTCACGGAATTTCACCGTATTTCCATCTTAGCCCACATCAGCATCATTGACATACTGACAGGGAACCGCATGGTCGTATTGAAATGCAAAGTTACAACTTTTTTCTGAATTGGCAAAATCTTTATACATAAATAAGGAATAAAAAGCGAGTTTCCTGCTTTTTCCTAACTGCAATGTAAAGATAATGCCTTTTGAGGACAGTCACTACCTACGATGTGCAGTCAGCATCCATCACGATGACTAGCGGCATATCAAGGGGTCTCAATTGGAAGAATAACTATATAAAGATGATACACGGACGCTTATGGGGCAGATAAGCCTCCCACGCAAGTGAGGAGCAAAAAAGGAACTGCAACGATGATGTCGCAGTTCCTTTCATTTTTCCTGCTATATGCTGTCAATACGCAAAAATAAGTCGTTATATATCTTACCATTCAGGAACCTACGGGTTATCGCTCCATGGTAATATATCCTTTGGATATCATGTCATAATAGAGAGCCTCTAACTCAGCAAGTTGAAGGCTCTCCACACTGTGTTCTATAGTGCGGATGAGTTCGTCACGACGACGTTCATCCTGTTGTTCAAAACGATTCATTCAATTTTTAATATCTAAACCTGAATACTTGAAGCCATCAACAATCTCAGGATGAAACTCCGTGTTCTTAGCACGCACGGTGATGTTTTCAAACACGAAGTTTGACAAGTGATACACCTCTTCCTGCTGCTTTACGTTGAAGAACACGTTGCAGTCCACGTTGCAGCGGCGCATGGTGATATGGTCAGAGTATGACATAGGTTTATCCTTGCGTCCCTTGAGGTCATAGAACTGTGTCCAAGGCGCAACGAGTATGAAATTCTTCACTGGTCCGGTGATGTCCTCAACGGTTATATACTCATAGAGTTGTGGAGTATCGGGGCGCATCTTCAGCCACAACAAGTTATTGGCCTGAGATGATATTTTGATGCGGCGCAGTATGATATTGCGGCTATGTACCGATTCTGAGCCCAGCGTAAGGCATCCGTGGCAAAAGCCATACTCACAGTCCTCAATGATAATATTTGAGTTTGCACCATTGCCTATGTTCTCTGCAGGTATCTCTATGCCTTCATACTTTTTCTTGAATGCATCTGCATAAGGACCTTTTCCGCCCTTGATTGCCACGGCATCGTCGTTGACTGACATATAGCAGTTCTTCACAAGCACGTTTTTCACCACGTCAAGGTCAATGGCATCAGTAGATGGTCCCTTGGATGTGTCGGGCTTGCCAAGCGAGTATATGCGCAAGCCGAGCAACTTCACGTTTTCCGAGTTGTAGATATGTGTAGTCCAGAAGGCCGAGTTTTGCAATTTTACCCCCTCTATCTGCACATTCTTACAGTTGCTCACATATACCAGACGTGGCCGCTGCTCGTCTTTGTTGGTACAAGCGCGGTTCCACTTACGGCGCAGCCAGAACTGCTGATGATACTTCAGTCCGTTGCCATCGATGGTGCCTTTGCCCGAGATTGTGAAGCCGTCAAGGCCGTCAGCGTTGATGAGTGCACCGAAATAAGTGCAGGTCTCGCCCTCGATGCGGGTCTTGCCCAAAGGGTAGTCGCCAATAAAATCTGACCCCATCAGTACACCGCCGTCCTCAATGTAGAGGTGAGTGCCCTGACGGAAATGCAGTCCGCCAGTCATATATATACCCTGTGGCACAACGATGACACCGCCACCCTCGCCAGCAGCCTTGTCAATCAAAGCCTGAATATCAGTCGTGTGTACTCGACCGTCAGAGAAAATACCATAGTCAGTCAGTTTATACTGCCTGCCGAGCTTCTGCAAGTCAACGGACTTGGTATCATTGAACCAAGCAGAAATCTCTGTGCCATCGGGGAATAAATCTGCGTTCTGCTTTGTCTTTGATTTGCCTGCCGCATTAGCATACGACAGTGTAAGCACTGCCACGAGTGCCGTAAATAAAAACCTTTTCACTTCTAATGTTGTTATCTTGTTAGTATTATTTGTATATTTCCGAACGCAAAGATAGTAATTTTTTCTGGAACAAGCAAATATCCCACAGAATTTATTTATTCCCTCTGCTGCAGTTATCCTACCACGGACCATTATGTTATCCCACAGATACTGCGGATTACACAGATGTTTGCCATCCAGAAATCAGAGATATCTACAAAATCAGTGGGTGATTTATATTCCGTTGCAATCAGTGAGATACAGAATAATACGTAAAAAAACACGAAAGAAAACTTTGTCATATCAGATTATTTTCTTAACTTTGCAGATGACATATAATATAAGGTATGAAATACGCAGACTACATACAGGAGATAGAGATAGACTCCCTCTGGAGCGGTAGGAAACACATACGTTGGACACTGGACAGACACGTCAACATACTGTCAGGTGTAAACGGCGTGGGCAAGAGTACTATACTCAACAAGGTGGTGCAACAGGTCATGAAAGGCGACATTCGCATAGAAGACACCAATACCGCCAAGGCTGCATTACCAGGGCGCATCGTGGGCGAAACAGGCGTAAGGCTGTCACTCGTTCCAACGGATGCCACGGCAGTGCGATTCGATGTCATACGCTCTTTCGACCGCCCACTGATAAACAACGAAATGACAGCGCGACTTGATTTCAAAATTGCAACCGAACTCGACCTGCAGCTCTTCAATCTGCAGCGACGCTATCTTGACTATCAAGTAAACCTTGGCAACCGCATCATCAGCGTATTACAGAGTGGTGAGACTGATGCTGCGCAGAAGGCACAGCAACTGTCAAGTGGCAAACAGCATTTCTACGACATCGTTGACTCTCTCTTTGCCGACACAAAGAAGCATATCATACGTACTGAAAACGAGATACGCTTTGAACAAATGGGTGAGACTCTCACTCCATATCAGTTGTCAAGCGGCGAGAAGCAGATACTCGTTATACTGCTCACTGTGCTCGTAGAGGACCATGAGCCTTACGTTTTGCTAATGGACGAACCAGAAGTGAGTTTGCACATAGAATGGCAGAAAGTACTAATAAAGACCATCATAAGCCTAAACCCCAACGTGCAACTGATACTAACCACACACTCACCCGCTGTCATCATGGACGGCTGGACAGACAAGATAACCGAAGTAGGAGAGATAACAATTTAATTCATAATGCAAAATGCGCTATGAATTAAAATGCCTTACAATCTATGAGTCATGCATTAAACAAATACATAACCTCTGACTACCTCAGTGCTGCTGACAAGTTACGCGGCAAGAGCGCAAGGCGTCGCATCGTGGCTTATGTCGAGAGCTACGACGATGTGCTGTTCTGGCGCATGGTGCTGTCGCAGTTTGAGGACGACACACGCTACTTCGAGGTGATGCTCCCTACGCAGGCTTCGCTCAACAAAGGCAAGAAGCAAGCACTGCTCACGCTAATGAAGCAAGGTGCTGGAAGTAGCATGATAGCCTGTGTGGATGCCGACTACGACTACCTGATACAGGGTGATACGTACCAGTCTGAATTTATGCTCAGCAGTCCCTATATCATCCATACATACGTATATGCCATAGAAAACTACCAGTGCTATGCGCCATCGCTACACAACGTATGTGTTATGGCTACGCTCAACGATCACGTGATGTTTGATTTCCAGGCGTTCCTGATGGAATACAGTCGCGCCATCTTTCCCTTGTTCGTATGGAGCGTAATGCTATACCGACGCAGGGAGTACTCCCACTTCACTATCTCTGACTTCAACACCGTAGTAACTATTAAGCATACACGCCTTGATCAGATGGACGAAGCCGTAAGCAAGGTTCGACATAAAGCCTTTGTCAAAGTGAAAGAACTACAGCGCAAGATGCCAGGGATGAAGGAGGAATACCTGAAGACCAAGGATAGCATACTCTCACTTGGCGTTACACCCGAAACGACATATCTCTATGTGCAGGGACATCACTTGTTTGACAACGTCGTGGCACCTACCATCGATACTGTATGTGGAGAATTAAGGCGCGAGCGCGAACGCGAGATAAAAGCCAAGGCACACCATACTCTACAGATGCAAAACGAACTGTCAGCCTACTCAAAAGCACAGAGCGATACCACGCAGATGCTAAAGAAAAACCAAGGCTACACACAGTCTGAACCCTACCGCCGTATGCTTGCCGACATAGAGAATGCTATAAAGATTTGATTTTTTCTCTTCTTCATATACTATTTTTGCAAGTGGTGCGTTATTTATAGGTATGAAGATATTTGCAGTAGGCATGAACTATGCCTTACACAATAAAGAGATAACCTCTGCGTTATCACAAAAGGGGGTGGGCACATCTGCCGACGACCGCCAGCGCGACCCCGTGATATTCACTAAGGCCGACTCTGCTTTGCTGAAAGACGGCAAACCTTTTTTCGTGCCTGATTATCTGGGACGCATAGACTACGAAACAGAAATAGTAGTGCGTATATGCCGATTGGGCAAGAGCATACCCGAACAGTTTGCCCACCGCTACTATGACGCCATGACCGTTGGCATTGACTTTACCGCACGCGACCTGCAAAAGCGTCTGCGTGAGGAGGCACAGCCGTGGGAGATAGCTAAAGGCTTTGACGGAGCGGCTGTGATAGGCGAATGGATAGAGAAGGAAAAACTCCCGCCTATACAGAGTCTTCACTTTTCGCTCAATGTGAACAGTGAAGAGAAACAGGCAGGTTGCACTTCTGATATGCTATGTAGCGTTGACCGACTGATTGCCTACATATCACAATTCTTCACACTGAAGACAGGCGACCTTATCTATACTGGCACCCCCGTGGGGGTAGGTCCCGTAAGCATCGACGACCATCTTGAAGGCTTCCTGGAAGAGAGAAAAGTACTCGATTTCTGGTGCAGATGAGTCAAAAGACGACCATTGTATATAGACTGTTACTGACTTAAATTGATGAAATATAACATAAAGACATACCTCCTGACGATTTTGGCATCATTGATGTATATGACATCAATGGCACAAGTGTATGCAGACAAATCAATACTGAACTCCGGACGATGGGCTAAGATTCAGGTATCGCAGACAGGCATCAATCGTCTGACCGCAGACGTAGTGCGCAAGGCTGGTTTCACCGATTTGTCAAAGGTTAAGATATACGGCTATGGTGGTGCACTCGTGCCAGAACTGCTTACGCAGGAGTATCTGCAGGAGCACGATGACCTCAAGGAAGTGCCTACATGCACCATGGGCGGCGTGAAGTATTTCTTCGGACAAGGCAGCGTGTCGTGGAGCAACAAGACCACAACCCAACGTACGCGCAACCCTTATTACGACTATGGTTGCTACTTCATAACGCAGAACGACACCGAAGGCGACACCATCTCTGCGGCCGAGTTGCTTGAGATGCAAAAATCACACAATGGTGCTTACCACTACTTGTATGAGAAAGATGAGTTTGCATGGGAACAGATAGGGCGCAACCTTGTGGGGAAAGCAACAATCAACAGTGGCACATACACCACCTACGAACTCGTAATTCCAAAGGGGAATACCAGTGCCACATTCTCTGTCGTACTGACATGTGCAGCAACTGCCTCCTACACTATCACTGCTGGAAGTAGCTATAACTACTCTTCCTCAATGAAAACAACATCTGACTACGACAAGGCTGTTTTTCGCACAGTTACTGGAAATATAAGCGAAGATAGTTTTGCAGACTCTCTTCTCGATGCTGGAGGAAACTATAGAATACCACTAACTATAACTTGTAACTCGGGAGGTCCTCTGCGTCTGGATTACATAGCTGCCAGCTTTACCACACCACATGATGCTGCAGAACTTGGAAATTCTTATCCCGACGCACAGTATGTATATAATATCACCAACCAAAATCATCATGCTGACGACCCTGTTGACCTGCTTATAATCATTCCAACCTCGCAAAACACTCTGGCTGAGGCTGAGGCTCTGGCAGAGTTGCATCGTATCAACGATGGCATGACTGTACGCATAGTCCCTGCCGACGAACTGTATAACGAGTTTTCAAGTGGCACTCCTGATGTGTCTGCTTATCGCAGATACCTCAAGATGTACTACGACAAAGATGACACAGAGGATAAATCAAAGACCATCAAGAGTTGCCTGTTGTTCGGCGACTGCGTGTGGGATAACCGTATGCTGACGCTGTCGTCTTCATCATATAATCCCGACAACTATCTTTTATGCTACCAGACGGAGAATTCCTACAATATGATTAACTCTGCCACTATAGATGATTTTATAGGTGTGCTACAGGATGGGAAAACAGTGCATGCCGATGGTCTGATTGACCGCTCGATGCAGATAGACGTGGCAGTAGGTCGTTTCCCTGTATCCAATAGCAGTCAGGCTGCAATCATGGTGTCTAAGATTGCGCATTATCTCGACAACTCTACGGCTGGCGAATGGCAAAACGTACTGATGTTTATCGGCGATGACGGCGATAACAACAGTCATATGCGTAACATCAATGCCAATGCCGATGCCGTTGCTGCACGTGCTGGGGGATATAATATAAAGAAGGTGATGTTTGATGCCTACGAGAAAGTTTCCACATCCACAGGCGACAAACATCCTGATGTAGAGCAGATAGTAAGAAAGCAACAACGCGATGGCGCTTTGGTAATGAACTATGGAGGCCACGCTTCATGGACGGAGATTGCCCACGAGAAGATGCTCATGATTGAAGACTTCAACTCATTCAAGGGTGATAACTATTCTCTTTGGTTCACTGCTGCCTGTGAGACTATGCCCTTTGCCATGACGGTCAACACTATCGGCGAAGCTGCCGTACTCAACGCCAACGGCGGTGCCGTAGCATTTGTAGGAACAGTGGGCACGGTGCTTGAGGAACCGAACTCACGTCTTGACAAATACTTTATGAAGCACGTTTTGTCATACGACGAGGCTGGACAGCCAATGACCGTGGGCGAGGCTCTGCGCTTGGCAAAGAACGACTTGATAAAGGGGGCAGACAGAACCATCGGTAGTGACAATACAATCAATAAGCATCACTATCATCTACTCGGCGACCCTGCCATGCACCTGATGCTTCCGATGTACAAGGCCGTCGTTGACTATATCAACGACCAACCTACAGAGCCTGAAGATGACGAGTACGAAATGCCTCGCATAAGTGGCAACAGCATCGTAACCGTAAAGGGACATATAGAAAGCCTCAATGGTAATGTGGCAACTTCATTCAATGGTTCTGCCTCAATGACTATCAAGGATAGTCAGCAGACCATCACCTGCCGTAATCAGGCTGATGCCAACACTCCTTTTAAATATAATGACTATGATTCTAACTTGTTTACGGGCAAGTGCAATGTGATCGATGGTGAGTTTGAACTCACCTTCCGTATGCCGCGTGACATATATAATGATGGGAATAACGGACTGATTACCGTATATGCCAAAGATGACGCTACTGGTGCTGCAGCCAACGGCGAAAGCACGAGTTTCATTCCTGAGGGATGGACAGATGTTGTCAATGATTCTGTAGGACCGTCAATATATGCCTATCTCAATTCGCCTATGTTCACTAATGGTAGCGATGTAGGTTATACACCGTATTTCATAGCCGAGATAACCGATAATGATGGCATAAACGTAACGGGGGCCGCCATAGGACACAACCTCGAATTGATAGTTGACGGTGATGCTGATATGACGTTTGACCTCAATGACAACTTCGTATTTGACGACAACAGTTATGTAAGCGGACAGACTTACTACATACTGCCCACGCTTTCTGTGGGCTATCATACGCTGACATTCCGCGCATGGGATTTACTAAACAACAGCAGCACCGTTAAACTGAACTTCCGCGTCGTGAAGGGCATACGTCCAACGATAGATGATATTTTCGTATCACCCAACCCTATCAGTGGCACTGCCACCTTCTACATTACTCATGATATGCTTGGCTCTGAGGCTACAGTATATGTGGATATCATTGATATGACAGGGCGTATCGTTGAGACCTTGCAGTGGAACGACACTTTCTCTGAGACATCAACTACTTCTACATACAAGTGGACGCCATCGGGTGTCACACCTGGTATCTACCTTTACCGTGTGCGCTTGTCAACAGATAGCAGCGACTATGTATCTAAGACAAAGAAACTGATTATAGCACACTGAGGATAAGGTTGAGGAATTGAATAATAGAAAAAACTATATATAATATAAGATGAAAAAAATACTGACAATATCAATGATGCTGTGCGCATGTATGGCATCGAAGGCCGAGGATAAGCGGTCATTGTTTAATCCTATTCATACGGCTTTGGTTTCACAGATAATAGCTCCTGATGCACGTGCAGGCGGTATGGGTGACGTGGGCGCTGCCACTGACCCTGACGTGGCTTCGCAGTATTGGAACCCTGCAAAGTATCCTTTCTGTATTTCCCGTGCTGGTATAGGCTTGAACTATACTCCGTGGCTCCGACAATTGGTCAATGACATGAATATAGCCTATCTATCGGGTTATTATCGCATAGGCGACTATTCTGCCGTGTCTGCATCATTACATTATTTCTCACTGGGTGAAGTGTTCGTATCTTCTGATGGTGGCAGCACTTATGACATGACCATCAAACCTTATGAGATGTCGCTTGACGTAGGCTACTCACTGATGCTCTCCGAGACGTTCTCTATCGGTGCAGCGGTACGATATTTATTCTCTGATATGTCATATAGCACAACGGAAGAAATGTCAGCATCTGGCGCATTTGCTGCTGACTTGTCGTGCTATTATCAGAATTACGTCAATATAGGCCAGCGCGAGTGCCAGTTGGGTTTGGGTCTTAATATCAGCAACATAGGTTCCAAGATTACGTTCGGCGGAAGCGACCAATCAGAATTCATCCCTACCAATATGCGTCTGGGTGCTTCGCTGATGATACCTATCAACGAGTATAACCGCTTCACCATTGCTGCTGATGCCAACAAACTGCTTGTTCCTACATATCCGAAGCAAAACGATGGAGAGGATACCAACGATTATCAGGATCGCGTACAGCGCGATTACTATGATGTAGGCTCTATTGCCGGTATTTTCAAGAGTTTCGGCGACGCTCCTGGTGGTTTCAAGGAGGAAATGGAAGAGATACAGTGGAGTATCGGTGCGGAATATGTGTATAATGACAAATTCTCTCTGCGTGCAGGCTATCACGATGAGGCACAGAGCAAGGGTAACCGTAAGTATTTCACCGTAGGTGCCGGCTTCAAGATGAATGTATTCTCTCTCGATGCTGGTTACGTCATCTCCACTGCACAGAGTAATCCGCTTGACCAGACACTTCGCTTCTCTCTCAACTTCGACCTTGACGGCATACAGGAATTGCTGGGAAAGAGACGCTAATCTGTACGGATGAAGGCTGAAGGTAATATTGCAGAAAAGACACAAATAATGCGAAACACCATGAAATCAGATTTCCTGCGTGGCTTACGTGATGGTTTCCCCATTGCTATGGGGTATTTTGCCGTATCCTTCTCGCTTGGCATCATAGCCAGGCAGGCTGGCATTACTGCCTTCATGGGTTTCGTATCGAGCCTGTTCACACGTGCATCTGCCGGTGAATATGGTGTCTATACGCTTGCTGCCGCTGGTGCCACCTATGTCGAGGTAGTAGCCATGAGCCTTGTAACAAACCTGCGCTACCTGCTTATGAGCACGGCCTTGACGCAGAAGATAGCGCCAGGCACACCATTGATAAAGCGTTTGCTTATGGCATGCTGCGTCACCGACGAGGTGTTTGGCATATCTATCAACTACAAAGGCTATACCCCTCCCATATATACCTATGCGGCAGCCCTTATATCTTCAGTCTTCTGGGCTTCAGGTTGTGCCGCCGGCATTACGGCGGGAGGTGTATTGCCACAAAATATAGTAGTGGCACTTAGTGTATCGCTATATGGTATGTTTCTTGCTATTATCATTCCACCCTCGCGTCGCGACCACAACGTACTTTATGCCGTAGGTGCCGGTTTCATGCTAAGCGGCGTTTGTGCCATTGTTCCATTGATTAGCAATGCCATGAGTGCTGGTACACGTATCATCCTTCTCACCATAATAATATCTGCCATAGCAGCATGGCTGCGACCAGTTGACAACGAGAAGGTTTGAATTTAGGTATTCATTGCCAAATGATTTATGAAAAAATAGTGGACAATTTGTGATTATTCGTGTTAAAAATCAAAGACTTGCGTAGATTAAGGTTTGTTTACCTTGAATTATTCAGGTACAAAAACAAAATATACTTTCACCGCACCTCACCATTGGCCTTAGCCATGATAAGGTGCGGTGTTATCATTCCTACTTCTTTCTGGTAATCACTTTTTCTCACTTAGGAACATATTCACTATCTGGTTAGCGTCTGCCATGGTAACAGAACCATCTTCATTGACATCAGCAGCCGTCGTGTCAAAGTCCTCAGGCTTATCCGTTGCAAGGAAATAGTTCACTACCATGTTTGCATCAGCCATGGTGACATTTCCGTCATGGTTTACATCACCTCTTATAGTCTGTGTGTTGGCGGAGGGGTTTTCTTCCTCATCATCGCTGTGACCGCTGCTGCCGTTTTCCGTTGCGGGGTTGTCCTGACTGTCGTCACTATAGCCGCTGTTGCCCTCCGTCGTAGGACTATCCTGGTCTTTGTCGCTGAAGTGACCGTCAGACTGAGCAAACGTTGCCGTGGATGTCAGAAGCAACAACCACAGCAGTGCTGTCTTTGTTCTTCTGACATTCATCATCGTATCATCACTTTTTTGCGGTTAATAATATACGCTCCCTTCTTCAGACCTTTGAGACTGTCTGAGGGGTTTTCTGCCTTGCGTATCAACGTTCCGTCAATGCTGTAGATGTTGAGATCATTCTCAGCGTCAAGGTCTTCGTTTATCTCCCTGATTGCTGTCTCCTCATCTTCCACGAAACTTATGCTGAGTGCCTTAGCTGCATTGAAGTCCTCAAAGTCATCCTCGGTGCGGAAATAAGCACGGAATGGCTTGTCGCCAACCACCGAACTTGCGATAAGGTCACTGCCTGTGCTGTTCAGTATCCAACCGCTTGCGTCATCAGCTACGTTGTCATAATTGCCTACAAACACCTTGTCATTACGCTGTACCTCTGCCGTGGCATTGGCTTCAAACTCTACGTTCTTACCAAGGAAGGTAATGGTCTGTCCCTGCAGGTGTCCATTGCCCATAACAGAGCCTGGGAATGCAAGCAGGTAAGGAGTATTAGCCTTCATCGTACCATCAAGCGTAGATGAAAAATACAAAGCCTTGCTTGATGCGCCTACAAACTGTCGCAGCCAGAAATCACCGTAAGCCCCGAGCAATATCGGTGATATATAACCGCTCTCACTCGCCTTAAAGGCAGACGCCTCAAACGGCAGGCAGAGTGTCTCCCAACCACCAAAGCCATTTGCCCATATCAATGGAGTATATGTAAACTGTGCCTTGGTAGCGATGAAGCTTACTGGGCATTTGAAAATGTTATTCGACTGTAATACTATCCTATTTGCCGTGCATGTTTTCAGGTCTATGATATTGTCACCAGTAATTTCCTTATCCGAAAAGATGTAGTACAAGCAGTTGGGGTTCATACCGTCTTTTATCATAGCTTCGGTGAGATTCTCATCCATTCCGTCATACATCGCTACGCTTGTTACGGTTGCCTTGTCCTTGTCACTCATTACTTTCTCATATTCATCAACCGTCACATTTGTGTAAAATTCTACATCAGCATTAACCCATGGATATACTTCACCTGTATAATGTTCCTGCCTTAACTTGTACTCTAAGATGCTTCCTTCTGGTACGAAGATAATATCTGCTATTGGATTAAAACCCCCAGTTGAATCTGTAGGTGGAGTTTTGCATTTGTATATTGCATATTTTAACTCTGTGTCGATAAATGCTCGTTTAGCTATACCGGTCACACCATTTTCTATGATTACTTCTTTTATATTGTCTTTAATTAAAGTCCATGGCGCTTCGTTGTTACTATCGTAGTCTTCCATTTCTCCCATTCCAGAGATTGTCAGTACACCAGTATAATCATCGAATACCCATGTAAGGTTTTCCCCACATGTACCATTCTTTGTGATAGTGCTTGGAATAGTCTGTATGTTCGCAAAGTTGCTCCATGGGCTTGTAGTACGATATGTCTCTATAGATTTGGCTGGTACGTACAGCGTGGCATTGGTGTTTATTTCAATTAGAGAATAAGACGGTGGAATTTCTGCCTGTACTATGATACTTGTCAGGTTCTCGCAGCCTTCGAACGCATAAGAACCGATGCTGGTCACACCGTTTCCTATGGTTATCGAGGTCAGGTCGCTGCAATTATAGAATGCTGAAGAGCCTATACTGGTCACGCTGTTGGGGATGATCACAGAGGTCAGGCCGCTGCAGCCATAGAACGCAGAAGAGCCGATGCTGGTCACACCGTTTCCTATGGTTACCGAGGTCAGACCGCTACAGTCAAAGAATGCAGAAGGACTGATACCTACTGTTCCTTCTTTTAAAATGATAGATGTATTGGCGGGCATGGTTCCTTTATATCTATATGCAACATTGCCTGCATATACAAGTCCATCTGGTTGATTATCAAACCATGCTGTCCCATCGAACGCAGAAGAGCCAATGCTGGTCACACTGTTAGGGATAATCACCGAGGTCAGGTCGCTGCAGACATAGAACGCACCAGATGCTATACCTAAAGTTCCTTCTTTTAGCGTGATAGATGTGTTGGCAGGCATGGTACCCTTGTATTTATATGCAACATTACCAGCATATACAAGTCCATCTGGTTGATTATCAAACCATGCTGTTCCATAGAACGCAGAAGAGCCAATGCTGGTCACACTGTTAGGGATAATCACCGAGGTCAGGTCGCTGCAGCCATAGAACGCAGAAGAGCTGATGCTGGTTACGCTGTTGGGGATGATAGTATTTTTACATCCGGCAACAAGTGTATTTGATGCTGTTTCTATAATGGCATTACAATCATTGCGCGAGTCATAGACACTATTACCATAGGCAACCTTTATCCCAGTCAATCCGCTGCAGCCTCTGAACGCATAAGAACCGATGCTGGTCACACTATTGGGGATGGTCACCGATGTCAGTCCGCTGCAGCCTTCAAACGCAGAAGAGCCGATGCGGGTCACGCTGTTGGGGATGGTTATTGATGTCAGACCGCTGCAGCCAGAGAACGCAGAACTACCTATTTTGGTCACGCTGTTGGGGATAATAGTTGTTTTACATCCTATGATAATAGTATTTGATGCCGTTTCTATAATGGCATTACAATCATTGCGCGAGTCATATACACTGTTACCATTGGCGACCTTAATCCCTGTCAATCCGCTACAACCAGAGAACGCACCAGAGTCAATGCTTGTCACGCTGTTGGGAATAGTTACTGAGGTTAGGCTGCTGCAATCAGAGAACGTAAGAATGCCGATGCTTGTCACGCTGTTGGGAATAGTTACTGAGGTTAGGCTGCTGCAATCAGAGAACGTACGAATGCCGATACTTGTTACACTGTTGCTTATGGTCACTGAGGTCAGACCTCTACAGAAACGGAACGCATAAGTGCCGATGTTAGTCACGCTGTTGGGAATAGTTACCGAGGTAAGTCCGCTGCATCTATAGAACGCATAAGAACCGATGCTGGTCACGCTGTTGGGGATGGTCACCGAGGTAAGCCCGCTGCAGCCATGGAACGCACGCTCACCGATGCTGGTCACGCTGTAAGTCTGACCACTATATGTGACGGTTTCAGGAATGACCACAGTTCCTGTGTACTCAGTGGAGTATGTAACAGAAACAGAACTTCCATCACTGTTATAATTGTAATAGATAGTCTTGCCTTCACTATTTGCTACCGCTATATCGTGCGCGGATGCCATAGTGTAAGCCATACTCATTAGAGTAGCAATAAAGAAGGATAGGTAATAGTGCTTCATGATTATAAACATTCTATGCCTACAGCACCCCATACTCAGCGGTTAATAAAGATTTTTAAGGAAATGAAAAAGACGTGGGTGCTGTACTCTTCGCTTATCCTGATTTCGTAGGCTCTGGTAAACCTTGTTCTTAGGATAAGCAACCAGTTAGCCCACGTCATGAGATATTATATACGAGTACAACACCTTATTATATATAACAATATAAAAGGTGGCGACCGTGATATAAAATCACTCACGTGGACGTTCCGATTGCACTATCTTCTAAGAACTTTTTGAAAATTTACCAGATTTTCGAAATCAGAAGATAAGACATTCTGTAAACGTCCTTTCTTGATGTCATGGCGGTGATGCCTTCACGAGGCATTGCCGTATGCGCATCAAACCAATATGTCTTGAAAACACAGCCCAACCCATGGACTAACTGTTTTCAAGGGCAAAGGTAAGAAAAAATTATGAAAAAACAAAGAGAAACAATTAAAAAAACACGAACAAGAATATTGTGCGCGACCACGGATTACTTTTCGACCACAGATTACGCGGATTACATAGATTTTTCTTTGACAACGGATTAAGACGGATTACACGGATTGGCCGAATTAAAACTCTATAATTCTTTAATTGACTTCGTCGAGCTAAACCTTCGTGACAAAGAAAATTCAACTTCCACAGAAATTTTACTACCACGGATTACTCTGATTACATAGATTTTTCTTTGACAACGGATTAAGACGGATTACACGGATTGGCCGAATTAAAAATTCTATAATTCTTTAATTGACTTCGTCGAGCTAAACCTTCGGGACAGAGATTATTCTTCGACCACAGAAATTTTACTACCACGGATTACTCTGATTACAGGGATTTTTTCTTTAACAACGGATTGAGACGGATTACACGGATTATCTGTGATTTCTGTGAGAGACTAAGAAACATTTTTTTCTGTTTTACATATAATCATCATGTAATCATCCATGTAATTATCATTAAAAATTTATGAGTGAATAATTAGTGGTTATTCGTGTTAAAAGTCAAAATATAGTGGAGATTGATATTTGTTTGCCATTTTTTATAAATAATCACCCGTATTTTAAGTTTTCTTGTAAATTACTGATAGTCAATGGTTAAAACCGTTGATTGAAATTTTAAGTTTTTTCGTGTGATTTTACCAACGCTTCAGAATATCGCAAGCATTGTGCGAAATTTTCAGTGCAAACGTAGTGCATCGAGAAATATACATCTGCGGTGCTATGTTGTAAATTCGGTGTTTATTTCTTCGGAACGAAAGCCTCCCAGGTTTGGTCGTCATAGAAAACGCGAATTTCTGTAACGCGACGTTTGGGTAGGGTAGGTGAGTCGCTCTGCTCAATCTGAGTGCGAATGGAAACGGAGGGTTGAACAACAGGCGTACTTGTTGGTTGGTTTTGTTGAAAAACTTGCAGGTTATTTTGGTGAACTTGTTGTCTGAAAGTTGACGTTTGACGCTGCTGCTGTTCATCGAAAAAAGATGGAGTGACTGCCAGATTGTCACCATTGATAACTGATGTATTCGGAGTTGAGTTTTCTGTATGATAATCAGAATTGCGCATAGGAGCAGGTTCCGAAAACAAAGAAGGCGATTGTTGTGAACTGTGAGAGTTTTGCAGAGAAGTATCTTCATTAGTATCGGTGATCGAAGGTTGAGGGGTAGGGGTAGAAACCTTTCCCGTCAGCATCCCACCCTGACCAAACATCAGCCAATTGATATTGATGTTTGGAAACTTTCTCATGATGGCGTTTACTACTTTAATGGTAGGTTGAGTTTTCCCAGTGAGGATACCGCTAAGCGTAGCCGTGTTGATGCCGATGCAATTTGCGAAGGTTTGCTGATTCATATGCTGCGCCTCCATCAGTTCGCGTATTCTGTCTTTCATGTCGTTGTAATTTTAATTTGTTCTATTTCTCCACTAAGAGCATTTTCAATGCGTTGTGCCTATTGACTGATTGCTATATGAATTTTTCGCTTATAAAAACCAGTCGGTCAGGTCTCAGGAATGGGGTAGGTCACTACTGACTAAGCCCAAAATTGCCCTTTTTCTTTCACTTTACAAAGGTAATAATAAATTTTTAAATACACAAGGATTTTAAATTAAATTTTATAAAACCAAATCAAGAAACACGAAATTTACGAATTTAAAATAATAAAACAAACAAGAAAGTTAAATCAGCACTGCTTTAAAACACTAAATTTAGACAAGTAAAAGACTATTTACTTTAATATAAGCAAAAAACATAAAAAACTGAGCATCACCTACCTTATTACGTGATTATAGACGCTAAAAGCCTAAAATATGCACTGTGGCTGCTCTACAGGCTACATAGAACCTCAAGAAGGTCATACTACGAGCCTTAAAAGCCTCATTTATATGCCTATAAAAGCTAATTTAGGCAATGAATAATTATTCATTGCGTATAACTTTTTAGATTATTTAGATTTAGAAAATTAAAGAGACAGGAATAAACCATCGCTTTATGATATAGAATATTAAAGACGAAAGAATGTAGGGATTTAAATTCACTATTATGACAATACTTAACGTTAAATTTAAATTCATAAACCATAAATTTCAAAGATGTAAATATAAAAGTTTAATCACTCTAAAAGCCTCAAATTTCAAAAATTCTGTCTCAGAGCTGATAATCTCTACTAAAAGCCAAAAAAAACGCAAATTTTAGGGGTGTAAATTGCGCAAAAGTACTGATTTACAAGCATTAACGTGTAAATAATCTTACTTTATAAAACTTAATTCTACGTTAAAAACTTCCTTCTAAAAGCTAAAATCAAGCTTGAATAAGCTATATTTGCGTTACGAAAGTAGTAATTATTGGCTTATTTAAGGCTAAATTTACTTTTTTATAGAAATAATTTACCTTTTCTTGTTGTAAAAGCTTTTCTTTATACCATGGCTGACTGGTAAAGTGTGTTTCTTTAATTAAAATAGAAGACATATAGTTAGCATCTGGAAAAACTAAAGATGCATTGTTTATAATATAATTATGTATGAGTTGTAATGAAATAACGATTTACTTATTTGGGAATATAGATTAAAACGAAGATACCATCTGATCTATGCGAAAATAGTATATATAGACAGTTAGACTGATTGTCATTGGTTAGGAAAGTATTATCTGTTATAAGCAGTTTGCGTGATGTTCTTGAAAGGAAAAAACGACTATCTGAGCATTGAATTCAGATAGTCGTTGCTATTGTTATATTATGTGTCTCTATTGTTATATTATGTGTCTCTATTGTTATATTATGTGTCTCTATTGTTATATTATGTTGTCTCTGTTGTTATTTTGCTTGTCTTTTTGTTTCTCTGACATAGCTTGCGAGATAGGTTACTATTGGTCAGTGAAGAATGAAAGATACCAATTCCTGTAACAATTCTTCAGGTGGTGTCGAGGCATTGTCAAGACCTTTTGAGCGAGCATCTACCTCGCGAATTTTTGATATTATTTGTATTGTTTTCATTGGAGAAAAGTTTTTCATCCCCTCTATGTAATCCTTAATTCCCCACGGAGACTTTAATCCGAGTTGTGCCATAATGGCATTGTCATTTACAGGCTTCGGAACGTAGTGGCAAAGCATCAGATTTTGAAAATAACTGAATGTAAGCGGCAGTAAAGCAAACAGACCTCCAGCCTTCGGGTTGCTATTGAAGTATTTGGCTATGCTATGAGCCCTCAGTGCGTCCTTCTTGATGAGTGCATCACGCATTTCAAAGACATTAAACTGCTTGCTGATACCAATCTTTTGCTCTATTAGTTCTTGCGTAATTATTCGTGGGGCTCCAGGTGCAAATGATAATTGCAGTTTGTCCAACTCTGATGACATACGCTTCATGTCTCCGCCTATATGGGCTGCCATAACCTCGGCAGCGCGAGTGTCGATGGTAGCCTTATATTCAGGTCGGCTAATATAATCGTTTATGAATGCGATGATGTCGCGGTCGTATTTGAGAGGTTCGCTGACAAGCAGACGGCCAATCTGAGAGGTTCGTGATACAATCTTCTTACGTGCGTCAATCGTACCGTTCATATAGCACAGCACCAGCACGGTTGACGGTACGGGATTATCAAGGTATTTCTCAAGTGGTTCAATGTTTTTCAGTGCTTGCATATCACGCACGATAATCACCTGGCGTTTGGCCATGATAGGATAGCGGCGGGCATTGTCAATGATGGACTGAGCAGTAGTGCTATTGTCGGAAGCATAGAATATGCTAAGGTTGAAGTCTTTCTCCTCCTCCTTGAGCAAGTTTTTCTGAATCCATTCGCTTACCTTATCTATATAATAACTCTCGGCACCCATCAATAGATAGACAGGTGCCACCTTGCCACTTTTCAGTTCTGCCATGATGTCGCGAAAGGCGGCTGCAGTACTTTGTTTTTTCGTTGCTGCCATGGTAAATTTACATGCGATAGCGCTTGATTAGTTCATTGTAGGCATCAATGCGACGGTCGCGCAGGAATGGCCACCAGCGACGTACATCCTCGCTGTGGTCAATGTCTATATTGACGATTACGCTTTCCTCCTCGTTGTCAGAGGCACGATAGTATAGCTCACCTTGCGGTCCGGCTACGAAACTTGAGCCCCAGAACTGTATTCCGTCTGTCTGCTTGCTCGGGTCTGGTTCATATCCTACGCGGTTTACGGCCACTACGGGAAGCCCGTTGGCCACGGCATGTCCGCGCTGCACCGTAGTCCAGGCCTCGCGTTGACGCTGTTGCTCCTGCTGTGTGTCTGTGGCTGCATAGCCTATCGCAGTAGGGTAAATAAGCAGTTCAGCACCTGCCAAGGCCATCATGCGTGCAGCCTCTGGATACCACTGATCCCAACAAACCATTACACCTAATCGTCCGACAGAGGTATTGATAGGCTCAAAGCCTATGTCGCCAGGTGTGAAGTAGAACTTCTCATAGTATGCAGGATCATCAGGAATGTGCATTTTTCTGTATGTGCCAGCGATTGAACCATCACGTTCAATCACTACGGCGGTGTTGTGATACAGTCCTGCTGCACGGCGCTCAAATAGAGATGTAACGATGACCACACCCAGTTGTCGTGCCAATTCGCCAAAGTAATTGGTGGAAGGACCAGGGATTGGTTCGGCAAGGTCAAAATTGTCAACGTCTTCCACCTGGCAGAAATACAGACTGTTATGTAATTCCTGCAGAACGATAAGTTCTGCTCCACGCTTCGCCAGGTCAACAATTCCCTGTGCAAGCCGCATAATATTTGTCTTTTGGTCAGCTACATTGTGCTGTTGCAGTATTCCTATTTTCAGTTCTTTCATAGTGTGGTCAGTATAATTGCATGGTACAACAGTGTATGCTTCCATGCTGTTTTATTATAGTGCGTGAATCGATTGCTATAATCTTGCGGTCAGGAAACGCCAGAGCTATAGCCTCGCATGCTGTCTTGTCATTGTCTGATTGCCCATAAGTAGGCACGAGTATGGCACCGTTTATTATCAGGAAATTAGCGTATGTAGCAGGTAGCCGTTCCTCATCGTCGTATATAGCCTCGGGCTGCGGCAATGGAATGAGATTATATGGTTTACCATCAGCCGTGCGTAGGGCTTTTAGCTCTTCTTCAAGTGACATAAAATCAGAGTATTGTGCGTCGTCCTTGTCATAGCAATGATGGTAAAGTAGCGTATCGTTAGGCGCAATGCGCACGGTGGTATCTATGTGTCCGTCAGTATCATCGCCGAGCAGTTGTCCGTGGTGTAGCCATACAATTCTTTTGGCTTTCAGTCGATGTTTCAATTCCTCCTCTATCTCTTCTTTGTCGAGTGGTTGGTTGCGGTTAGGCGCAAGCAGGCAAAATTCCGTAGTAAATATAGTGCCTTTGCCATCGCTTTCTATCGAACCGCCTTCGAGTACGAAGTCATCGTTGTCACTAAGCCGTGGCGTGCCTTGCTTTTCTGTGTCGAAAGCACCATCCTTGTGCAGTGTTTGGGTAATCTGATTATCAAGCGATGCCTCAAACTTCTCACCCCAACCATTAAAGCGGAAGTCGAGTAATGTGTTTTTGTGACTATCGCGGTCAATAAGTGTTATAGGTCCATGGTCACGCGCCCACGTGTCGTTGGTCTTGCAATGGCATATATACACTCGTGTCATCTGATTATGTGACAAGCGACTACTGAGCAATGCCCCCACCTTAATGGGGTGTGGAGTTGCTACAATCAGTTGTTCGTAGTGTGTGATGGCATCAGCCATCTCTACGTATGTCTCTGTTATTTCAGCAAGATATGGCAACCAGTCAGTATCCTCGTGAGGCCAAGTGAGCATCACCATGCTCTGATGCTCCCATTCTGCTGGCATGCAGATGTTTCTCTTCATTCTTACTTAGCTCCCTCTGATGTGTAATTATCCCACAGATTGCGCAGGCGACTCAGAAGTGGTTTTTGTTATTGTCATTATAAACAATATACACTTCGAGCAAGTCTGTGAAATCTGTGGGAATGGTTTATTTTTTAATCTTCGGTATTATCCTCAGCCTTCTTGCGTGGTGTGCGCTTACGCTTTGGCTTTTCAGTTGTAGGCGTTTCAATCTTTACGCCAGCCAATTCTGGGTCGATGAGGATACGTCCGCAGTGCTCGCACACTATGATTTTCTTGTGCATTTTTACGTCAAGCTGGCGCTGTGGTGGAATCTTGTTGAAGCATCCACCACAAGCATCACGCTGTACGTAAACGATGCCCAAACCATTACGTGCGTTCTTGCGAATACGCTTGAAACTGCTGAGCAGACGACTCTCAATCTTCAGCTCGGTATCCTTAGCCTTAGCCTTGAGTATGTCCTCCTCTTCGCGTGTCTCCTGCATGATTTCGTCGAGTTCGTTGCGCTTATCCTCCAGGTCACGCTCGCGCTCGTTAATCATCTCCTCTACGCGGCTGCGGTTCTCCTTGTTGTCATTGATGCGCTGCTCTGCCTCGCGGATTTTCTTCTCGCATAGTTCAATTTCCAGTTTCTGGAAATCGATTTCCTTCGTCAGTGTATCATATTCGCGGTTGTTCTTTACATCGTTGAGCTGCTGGTTGTAGCGGTCCAGACTGGCTTTTGCCTCTTCGATGTCGGCCTTGCGCTGGCTAACGGCGTTGGTCAGGTCTTCAGTCTCTTGATTGATACGGTCTAAACGTACGCTCAAACCTTCTACCTCATTCTCAAGGTCTTCTACCTCAAGAGGCAGTTCACCGCGCAGTGCGCGCTTCTCGTCAATCTGCGACAGTGTGGTCTGCAGTTGAAAGAGAGCCTTCAGTTTTTCTTCTACTGTAAGATCTTTTGGGTCTTTTCTTGCCATGTTGTAATTTTATTATTTATTTTGTTTACTATTCTGTTTTACCAGTATCTTATAGGATTAGTGTTGTGTGCTGTTATTACAGTGCGAACGTCGGGGCATGTCTTGCCTATTATCTCTGCAAGTAGTTCCTTGGTGTATTGTTCGCTCTCGTAGTGTCCAATCACGGTAATCTGTATCTCGTCTTCATGACCGAAATAGTCATGATAGTGCATCTCGCCCGTGAGGAAGGCATCGGCTCCGGCCTTGATTGCTTCATGAAGCATGAACGAGCCGGCTCCGCCGCATATTGCAATTTTCTTTATAGGGCGTGTGAGCAGTTCATTGGTCATTACGCAACCGGCGTTGAATATATTCTTTACCTTATATATATAGTCCTTGGCGCTGATAGGTTCTGACAGTTCTCCTATGATGCCGTTGCTGCCTTTTACGCCTTCGGCATCCTGCTGATTGCCTATTTGGGTGATACTGCTATGCGTGATGTCTAATTGTCGTGCTATCATATAGTTTACTCCTCCCTCTGCACTGTCGAGGTTGGTGTGCATCGAAACGATGGTGATGCCTCGCTGTATGGCTTGGAATACACATCTCTGCACATCATTGCTGTCGCTGATGCAGGCAAGTTTGCGGAATATCAGCGGATGGTGTGACACAATCATGTTACACCCCTTTTCTTCGGCCTCGTTGATGACCTGTTCAGTCACGTCAAGACACAATAAAACCCCTGAAACTTCCGCCTCTGTCAATCCTACCTGCAAGCCGGCATTATCATAGTCTTCCTGCAGGGGCAAAGGCGCGAAACGCTCAAGGGCATGTATGACATCCTTAATCTTCACGCTTTATGTGAGTATTTTTAGTTATTTGAATATTCAGTGCAAAGTTACTATTTTTTTTCTGTTTATGCAAGAAAACGGATTATAAATATTACATAAACCTTTGTTTCGAAAGAAAGCATTGACTTTTACCGTGCTAATCGCTATGCTTTTACTGTGCTAATCGCTATGCTATTACCGTGCAATCGCTATGCTTTTACTATGTAATCGCTATGCTTTTACTGTGCAATCGCTATCAGATTGCTGCGGTATGGCGGTGCAGTTGATAAGTGGTAAAAGAAAAAGAGACGGACAGTGACCTTGCGCAGGCTAATCTGTTCGTCTCCTTTTTAATGATAGTATTACTCTGTTTACGAAGTTTCTCGTGACGGGAAGCACACCTTAAGTCTGGCTCGGCCAGTGCAAAGGAAAGGTGGGTGTTGTTATTTATAGGCTTTCATTACCTTTCGGTAGTAGCCCTGTGTGCTTCTTACGGTGTAGTGTGGGCCTCCGTTCCATATTCGTATGGCCTTTTCTACGTTGTTGGTGGGATTGTAGTAACTCTGTATGAGTACAAACATCTCACGGCTCTTGGTTACACTGAAACGGTCGTTGAGTGTGAAACGCTTCTTTTCACCTCTTTGTTTCAGTATGAGGTTGCACTGCTGCACTGCTATTGGAGTGATTTGCATTGCACCGCATGACTTGCCGCTTACTGCGCGGCTGTTGCCTCCGCTCTCTACCCATGTGATTGCGTCCATCAGCGGACCCCAATCAAAGTCTTTTGAGCCATTCTCTCGTGCGCTTGCTACGGTGGCTCCGAAGGTTAATACTGTTGTTAATACTGTTACCTTTGCAATCTTTGAAAAAAACATAATGTTAGGGTTTCAGAAGTCCTTACCCCCTACGTTCTTAAGTCTTGCACTGAACCGTGACCGTCTGCTTGCATTGCCTTAGGTATGGGCGTTGCCTTACATTAGGTCTCGGAACAACAACTGCTTATTGCGGAGCGGTGTCAAGCGTGCAGCAGTTCCGGACGAGGTTTGGGGAATAGGCAGCGTACAGTGGGGCTGCATGTGGCGTTGAAAAAGTGGGTGCGCCACGGCAGTTCTGTTGTGCCACGCTTGTCTTTTCCCGGCTTCCAGTTCATAATTCAGCAAACGGAGGTATACACAAAACCACACAGTCTGCCATTTCGAGTGCAAAGTTACGAAGAAAAAACTGTGTGCGCAAACAGTTTTAGTGCTTTCTTTATGTAAAGTGGTGATTTATTGACGATTGTCAAAAAACGTAGGCTACTCATGATTTAATGAAAAAAACAGGAAAATTGAGGCTTTTCTCGTTTAGAAATAACTTCAATTTTCCTGTTTTTTCTTTTATTCTGCACGCTCAATGGTGCTGTTACTTTCCCATTCTTCAGTCCTTCAATTTCAGTATGATCGACGTGGCTCCAATGGTAAAAAGTGTACCATCGGTTATGACACGACGCTCGCGGTCGCCGAGTATCTGATTATCGACAAAGGTACCCGTATAGCTTGGACCGTCGCGCAGTACGTACTTCAGTCGTCCCTGCTTGTCGCGTGACACGTTGATTACGCAGTGGTTCATGTCAATCGACGGGTCGTTGGTCTCTATCGGAGTGTTACACTTAGACCCCTTCATGTAGCGTCCGATGATATTGTCGCCCATACGGAGCGGCAATACCTGCTTGTAGTGGAACACATTCTCGATTACTACAATCGTACCTACGCCCTCGTCAGTCTCCTCCGTCGTGGGGTTCTCGTCCTTCTGTCTGTCGCGTAGTTTCGACACCCCCATTCTGATGCCAAACTCGCGACCGCATCTGTCGCATTGAAACACAAGCTGTTGGCCAGCCTCGTAGCGCGTTTCGTCAAATATAATGTAGTTGTCACACTTCGGACATCTTACCCTTTTCATCTTCGTAGCGTGTAGTTAGTTCATCTTTTGCACCCAAGTGCTATCGAAGCGGTTGCTCTTGTTGCGCAGCGAGCGCAGCGACTTGCGTGCTTCTCCAGCCGTGGCATATCTGCCATAGACCACGCGGCGCATGCCTTTGTGCTCATAAACCTCGCCTTCTTCATAGCCGGCGTGCTTCAGAATATCGATGAATTGCTCCGCTCCAGCCTTGCTTACGCGGCTTGCCATCACTATGGTATAGAAAGACTTGGGTTCTTCTGTCTTTATTTCTTGTTGCTCAGTCTCTGTTGAGACGGTGGCTTCTGCCTTAGCTTTTTGTGGTCGTTCCTGAGCAGTTTCCTGCTTATTGCTCTCCACTATGCCCTTCACGGCATTTGCAGCGCGCTGTCCCATCTCCCTTACGTTTCCTGTATCAAGTATGGAACTCTGTATCTTGTCGCTGCCCTTGCCTGTGGGCATCGAACTGTAAGCAAACGGCAACAGCAGGCAGACCAATACGGCAGCCGCCGTGTACCATAGGCGTTTCAGTGTGAAGAAACCGCTGTAGTCTTCGTCATACTCATCGTCAATATCTTCTTCCGCCTCCGTTTCGGTGCCGACATTTTGCTCAGCTTCGGCTATCGGCGCAGTGGCAGCGTGGGCATCGGTGCTTTCGGTAGCGTCTGTAGCTGCGTAATCCTCAGCCGTTGTCGTGGCGATTATGTCATGCTCATTATCGCTAACTGCAGTATTTGCCTCGTCAATGGAGTAAGGACAAAGCCCGTACAGCCTTGGGGTGACCAGTCCTGACGCACAAGGTTCAAAGTCATAGCGCCCATCGGGCGTCTTGCTTACGGTGCCTATGCCGCGCAGTGCGTAAGAACCATTGATTTCAATGCTCTGCTTAATCTCCTCAACCTCGGCCTCAATGCGACGCATAGCCTCGGGATAACTGATGTCGTAGGCCTCGATATAAGCCTGCGCCAGCAGCGAATCGTTCATCTGTAGTTGGGGATTGAAGCCGAGCAAACGGCATGGGGGAATGAACCTCTCTGTCTCTTTATCGAAGGATGCAGTCTGGTAATGACCTACGAAACCGCCAAATCCCGGCATGATGACACAGTCATTGTCGAGTAGTAGAATTTCGATATGTCGGGCGAGTTCATTCATAATCGATTGCAAAATTAGTAAAAATAAGTCAAATAACCAAATAAAAAAGTTTTTTTGCATAAAAAATGCTTATACGTTTTTTTCTTTCATAAAAAAGTTGTAACTTTGCCCTTGAAGTAAAACAAACCTGATTGCATGGTACTTTTGAAAAACATATTCGATAAACACATTTTTGCGTTGTATGCTCTGATAGTCAGCTTGCTTGCAGGATGTAATCCGAGCACAGCTCCTGATGAGAGCGAAGACGAAGATACGGAAGCAAAGCAGACCCTGCAGGGTACTTGGCAGACAGAGCTTGAGGGTGACATCGTGTTCACGATAAAGGGTGACACATTATATTACAGTGATTCGCTCAGTGCACCGGCAGCTTTTTGCGTGAGGCATGATTCGCTTGTAATACGTAACCACAAGGAGGTGGCTTATGCCATCAAGCGACTTAACTCTACCCAGTTTCATTTCGTCAATGCCGATGGCGACATAGTGGAACTGGTGAAAGCATCTGCCGATGTAGCACCATTGTCAAAAGGGGAGTATAAGGGAGCCATCAGTCTTAACCAACACCAGAAGATTAAGCGAGACACAATAGTGTATTGCAAGGACAAGCGTCTGCACGCTTATACGCAGGTAAACCCCACGACTTACAAGGTATATCGTCAGCATACTAATGACGATGGCTTGACGGTGGAGAGCGTGTACTATGATAATTTGGTTTACATAGCCCTCTACGATGGACAGCATAAGGTGTTCGGACAAAACGTGATGAAGAAGGAATTTGCAGGAATTGTACCAGCGGCATACCTTGAGCAGGCCATATTGTCAGATATATTCGTGCAGGGCGAGGTAGCGGGAAGCGTGAGATTTGTGGCTGTTCTTTCCATACCTGATTCCTATACGAACTACCGTGTCAACATAGATGTGACATCAGACGGACGCAAGAAACTGTCGGTATGAGAGGGGCAAATCTTGAATACGAGAATGTTTGGAGAGCAGTAAGAGAATATGTGGAGGGCGAGCGCAACTATCGCAATCCGAAGTTGACGGCGGCCATGGTGGCAGAGGCCGTGGGGGTGTCGCGTACATCACTGACGAAAGTGCTGAAAGAGGTAAGGCAAGTTACTTTTTTGCAATACCTTGACAATGTGCGCATACGTCGGGCACACCATGCGTTGACAATGTGTAAGGGTGTGCCCGATATGGAGCACATCGCTTTTTTGTGTGGCTTCGGCTCAGTAAGAACGTTTAAGGAAAAATACAATAAGACTTATGGAATTTAAGTACAATGATGAAAGATTTGCTGATATCCAGATGCTGAGGTATCAGTTGCCTGGCTTTGAAGCACTTACCACGCGACAGAAAGCCTATATTTACTATCTTGCCGAGGCTACATTATGGGGGCGCGACATAACGTTTGATCAGTTCGGTCGCTATAATCTCTTGATACGCAAGACGCTTGAGGCAATTCTCAGCAACTGTACGGCATCGCCTGCTGACATAGAGTGGGAGAAACTCGTAGAGTACACAAAGCGTGTATGGTTCTCCAATGGCATTTATCATCATTACGGCTGTGAGAAATTCGTGCCAGAGTTTACGCAGGAATATTTCGAAAAAATGGTGAAGACGGTGCCGGAAACAAAACTGCCTATGCCATCAGATGAACTTCTTGCTGTTATTTGTCCCGTAATGTTTCAGCCAGAGTTGATGCCAAAGCGCGTCAACAAAGTCAGTGGCGAAGACCTTGTAGTGACCTCTGCTTGTAATTATTACGAGGGTGTGACACAGCAGGAGGTGGAAGACTACTATGGAGCAAAGAAGGCTGAGGCAGGTGCGCAGCCACCATCCTTCGGACTGAATTCTATGCTCCGCAAGGATGGTGAAGGCAGATTACAGGAAGACGTGTGGCGTATCGGTGGTAAGTATGGCAAGACCATAGGCAAGATTACGGAAAACCTCAGTAAGGCTGCCGAGTATGCAGAGAATGAACAGCAGAAGAAAATCATCAGCTTGCTGATAGATTACTACAAAACGGGTGACTTGAAAACTTTTGATGAATATTCAATAGAATGGCTGAAGGAGTTAGATGGTCGTATTGATTTCATCAATGGCTTTATCGAGGTGTATGGCGACCCGCTGGGTTACAAGGCTTCGTGGGAAGGAATAGTGGAATATAAAGACCTTGAGGCATGTAAGCGTACCCAGACAATAAGTACTAATGCCCAGTGGTTTGAAGACCATTCGCCTGTTGATCCACGCTTCCGCAAACCGCAGGTGAAAGGTGTCGTGGCAAATGCCGTTTGTGCAGCGATGATAGGAGGCGATGAATATCCATCCACAGCCATAGGCATCAATCTGCCCAATGCTGACTGGATACGTGCGGAGCATGGTTCGAAGAGCGTGACTATAAGCAACTTTACCAATGCTTATAACAAGGCAGCACGTGGCAATGGCTTCCTTGAAGAGTTTGCCATCGACAGCGATACGGTAGCAATGGTACGTAAGTACGGCGACAACTGCGACGACCTGCATACCGATTTGCATGAGTGTCTTGGACACGGCAGTGGGCGTTTGTTGCCTAATACTGACCCCGATGCGCTGAAGGCCTACGGCAATACGATAGAAGAGGCGCGTGCCGACCTCTTCGGTTTGTATTACATAGCCGACGAAAAGATGTATGAACTGGGACTCGTGCCTGACATGGAGGCTTATAAATCAAATTACTATACATACATCATGAATGGCATGATGACGCAGAATGTACGCATTAAACTCGGCGATGACATAGAGGAGGCGCACATGCGCAATAGGGCCTTGATAGCAAACTGGTGCTATGACAATCAGGATAAGACTAATCCTGTCATAGAAATGCTGAAGCGTGATGGCAAGACTTATATCAAAATAATCGATTATAAGAAACTGCGTCAGCTTTTTGCTACGCTATTGGCTGAGATACAGCGTATAAAGAGTGAGGGTGATTATGATGCAGCAATGAAGTTGGTAGAGAAGTATGCTGTCAAAATCAATCAGGAATTACACCGTGAGGTGCTGGAGCGTTATGAAAAACTGAATATAGCTCCATACAAGGGCTTCCTCAATCCACGTATGCAACCGATGTTTGATGCTTCGGGTGAGATTACCGATGTTGTGCTTGACTACACCGAGACCCTTACGGAACAAATGATGCGCTACTCACGCGACTATAGTGTAGAGTAGGGCAGGAGACTTACAAAAGCCCCCTTGCCATGTATCCGTCGCGCCAATAATAAAGACTTGAGCCTATTTATTTCACGGCTTTGTTTCTTATTTTCGTCTGAATTTGCCGGCCGGCTATGTTGCTTTTTGAGTGGAATCAGGAAAATCCTGATTCCACTTTTAGTTACACGTTTCCGTGCTACTATTCCGGAACTTGTATTCAAAAAGAAACCATCAAAGAGATACCACGTTAAAGGTATATTGTTTACCATCTATGTGGTATTGCGTGCTTTCAAAAAAGGATGTAACTTTGCAACTGCAAGTAATAAACTGGACACACAGGATAAAAGTAGCGAAACTGAAAGGCTATACAAGTAGGAGAAACAAAACCAAATAGCAAGGAATGAAAATATCATTATTTAAGAATACAATTGTATTATTTACTATTTTATTGATTGCCGTTACAGCTTCATCTCACACTTTAGAACAGCAAGACAGCATACAGGATGATATAATACAGATGCTTGACGGCCAGAAACTTGGCGAGGTTGTTGTAAAAGGCAGTGTGCCAACATACAAACAAACGAATGAGGGCCTACAGATAAATGTGGGTGGGACAGCACTGGCTACCGTGGGAACGGCTGATGACGTGTTACGCCACATTCCCGGATTACAAAAGACGGGCGAAGGTGAATATGAATTGCTTGGTCGTAACAAACTGCTTTTCCTAATCAACGGCAGAGAGGTGCGTGACCTCGCTGAGCTTGACCAACTGAAATCGCAGGATATAAAGTACGTCACGTTGATTACCAGTCCGGGAGCACGTTATAACGGTGTGGTGCGAGCCGTGGTTAAGATACAGACTGTAAAGAAGCAAGGAGAAGGTTTGAGTGTAGATGAAAGGTTTGTATGGGGGCAGTCGGAAAACAGCGACATAAAGAACCAAATAGCCCTTAACTACCGCCATGGCGGTGTTGACATATTCGGCTCACTGCTCTATCAGAATAACAAAGGCTATGAGCAGTCTGATTTGACTCAAGATATACTCTCGACATCGGGGTGGAAGCAGAGCCACGATAGTAAATATGATTTCCATCGTGTGTACTATAAACCTGAGGTAGGAATAAACTGGCAGTTTGACACGGACAATTCATTAGGCTTGCGTTATGCTATCACTGCATCACCATCTTTCGAAGACAACATGCTTACAGTGTCTGCAATAACAAAAGGTGGTGTGTCGTATGATCTGATTACAACAAACTCAGAGATTACAAACAGAAATTGCCCCACGCATCAGGCAAACATATATTTTAGCGGAAAAATCGGAACCATAGGTGTTGATTTTAATGCAGACTGGCATCATTCCAACAAGCGGGCTGACGGAATATATCGAGAGGACAGCAAGGAATATGAAGGGCGTGACGTAAACACATCCAGCATCACCCGTACTGACTTTGTCGCGACGAAGCTGTTGCTTAATACCGAATTGTTTGGAGGCAATTTTACGTTTGGAACAGAACTAACGAAGACGAGACGCACATCAGATTACAAAAACCTCGAAGGTTTTATAAACAACAGCATTACAGAAAACGTCAACCGCGGCACATCATTGTTCGCAGAGTACACTCACCCGTTGCCATTCGGCACGATTTCAACAGGCTTGCGTTATGAACATTCGGCACTTGATTATTATAAAAACGGGGTACACCTTGACGATGAATCAAAAACGTATAATCATTTCCTGCCATTCTTGTCATTGTCGGCGAAACATAAAGGGGTTGGTGTGGTGTTGGCATATAGTATGAAATTGGAGTATCCAAGCTACATAATGCTTAATGAGAACGTAGCGTATATAAACCGTTTTACTCTTGAAAGCGGCAACGGACTGCTGAAACCATCGTTAATAAATGATTTCTCATTGAGATTTGGTTACAAGATATGGGGGGCAAACATTACCTATACCAACATACATGATGCCATAATCTTTTGGGCAGAGACATTAGAAAACGAAAACTCCACTATACTGAACTATAACAAAAACATCCACAACCTGCGTAACCTTGCCATAGCTCTTACGGCATCTCCATCAGTAGGATTGTGGAGACCGCAGCTTATGGCGGCAATAAACAAACAATGGCTTACAATTGGCGAAATACGCAAGGATACTCCATTACTGATACTTTCTGCAGCAAACACGTTTCGTTTCAGCAACACGTTTACCGGCGAACTTACTCTGCGCTACAGCAGTTGCGGTGATAAGCAGAATGCCAGTCTGCAAAGTAATAACATCAATGTAACTGCAAGCATAATAAAGACATTCCTTAAAGAGCGTCTGTCGGTAAGGCTGGCTGCCTACGACATATTCCGAACTCGCCAAAACATTAATATAGATACGTATGGCATACGTTCTGTGAAACACTCTGTTCAGGATACTCGTTATGCAGAAATCACACTGCGTTATACTTACAACATTACAAAAAACAAATATAAAGGTACAGGCGCAGGAATATCAGAACGTAACAGACTGTGAATTTTGTGTTAATGGAGGGAGAATATGAAATGCGTATGCAAAGTTGCTAAGATGACTTGATATTATCAGTGTGGTATTAAAAAATCGTGATAGTTATCATATATAATATGGTGGCGCAGATTACTGCCACGGGTACCCAGTCCTGACGTACGGGTAGGGCAGGGGTGAAATGCAGATATCTGGTGTGTATCCATTGGAGTATAAATACCACGAGGAAGGCGAGTACGAGACCGCCGAGTATGTCGCCAGGGTAGTGGAAGCCCAGATATACGCGTGAGTAACAGATGGCCAAGGTCAGTGTAGCCATGCTGAAGGACAGCAGGCGGCTGCGTAGCCAGTGGGCTATGACGAATGTCAGCATCCACATGTTGGCACTGTGGGCAGAGGGGAAACCGCATCCGTTGCCATGTCTGCCATTTACTATATGCACCAGTGGAGCAATTGGATTGTCGGGGTTGCTGGGGCGCAGTCTGCCTATCCAAGGGCGCAGAAAGTGCGAGTTGAGATAGTCGGTGAATAGCATACCTATACCAACCATCAACAATACACCTATGGCACCTTTCCATGAGTAATTGCGCCATACTGCGTAGAGTAATGCAACATAAAGCGGTACCCACACCGTTTTTTCTGTTAATAGCCACATGAGCTGGTCGAAAAATACGTTGTGGGCACCGTTTATTGCGAAAAATATCTGTTCGTCCATTATAAAGCCTTGTATGTAGAGAATAATGAAATAGCATGCGATGCAAGGCTATTTCATTATTCACTAATAATACTAATTAAAAGATGTACGTCTTTTCCACCCAATAGCAGAGTATGCCGGCAATGTAGCCTATGAATGCAATCCACGTCACGTTCTTCATATACCATCCGAAGCTGATACGCTCCAAGCCCATTACTACTACGCCAGCTGCACTGCCGATGATGAGCATTGAACCGCCCACGCCTGCGCAGTAAGCCAACAACTGCCAGAAGATACCATCTACGGCAAGGTTAGGCGATGCGTTGATTACATACATCTTCATTGCTCCGGCTACGAGAGGCACGTTGTCAACGATTGATGACAGTATGCCGATGGCTCCTGTTACGAGGTAGTCATTGCCTATTGTCTCGTCAAGCCACTTCCCGATGGAGGTTAATACTCCTATCTCGCTAAGCACAGCTACTGCCATCAGTATGCCGAGGAAGAACATGATGGTGGAGAGGTCGATGCGAGAGAGCATCTTAGTGACACGCTTTGCCATAGGGTCGTGCTCTTCTTTCTTGCGATATATAATCTCAGTAACGCACCACAGTATGCCCAGTACTCCGAGTATGCCCATGAATGCCGGCAGTTCTGTAAGCGTGTGGAATACAGGCACGCAGCACAGACCGCCTACGCCGAGGCAGAATATGATGATGCGCTCGTTGCGAGTAATATGGCTGATGGCGGCTTCGCGCTTGTCTATCACCTTAGGGAGGTCGCCTTTCAGATGTAGTTGCATCACGGCCGTAGGCACGATGAATGCGATGAACGAAGGCACAATAATCTCACTGATTACTCCAAGTGCAGTAATCATCTTGCCGTTCCAAAGCATGATAGTCGTAACGTCGCCAATGGGCGAGAATGCTCCGCCGGCGTTGGCTGCAATGATTACGCAGACAGCGTACCAGATGCGGTCTTTAGGATCTTGCACCAGCTTGCGCAGTATCATTATCATGACGATTGAAGTGGTAAGATTATCAAGCACTGCCGACAGTATTGCTGTCATGAATGCTATCTTCCAGAGGAGCGAGCGTTTAGTCTTTGATGCCAATGCACCGCGTACCCAGTTGAAACCGCCATGCTGGTCAACAATCTCTACGATTGTCATGGCTCCCATGAGAAAGAATAATGTAGTGCCAGCCTCTCCAAGGTTCTTTTCGATGGCTTCGTTAAGTTCAAAACCTGGAAGGTGCAATCCCTCATAGCCACACGCAAGAAGCGTCCAGCATACTACACACATTAAGACGGCAATGGCTGCCTTGTTGATTTTTGTCACGCTCTCAAGGGCGATGAAAATATAGCCTATGACAAACGTGCATACAATAATTGTAATAAGTGACATTTTTATTGATTAGATTTAAAGTTTTGCAATCTCTACTTTGCAATTATGATGCAAAGATAATAAAAACTTTCTATAAAACCCTCATTTTGCCGTGTTAATTCACATATTTTAATAAAAAAAGTGTCAGCGAGGCTAATATTCAGCGAATGTTATGCTAATGAAATCGCGATACGATTAGTAAGACGCAAAAAGGCTAAACCAGATAGCAGTGTATCGGGTTTAGCCTTTTTGCTTTTTCTTGTATGAATAGTATGTTATTATGCCTTTACGATGAAGTTGTCAATGAGGCGTGTCTTGCCGATATATACGGCAATGGCAACGAGTGTCTCACCGTTGATTTCGCTTATGCGTTGTATATTCTCAAAGTCAACAACCTCTACATAGTCAATGCGAGCCTTGGGTTCTGTGCTGAGGCTATCTTTTATAATCTCAATGACTTTCTGCGCATTCCGCTCACCATTGTTGATTGCATCCTCGCCTTTCTTCAGACTCTTAGAGAGTATTAGGGCAGCCTTTCGTTCGTCGGGGTTGAGATAAGTGTTGCGTGACGATTTTGCCAGTCCGTCGTCTTCGCGTATGATAGGACAGGGGACTATCTCGATGGGGAAGTTAAGGTCACGCACGAAGCGCCTGATGGTTGCCAGTTGCTGTGCATCCTTCTGACCGAAATAGGCACGGTCGGGTTGCACTATGTTAAAGAGTTTGCCTACAACCGTACATACGCCACGGAAGTGTATGGGGCGCACGGCACCGCAGAGCAATTCCGTGGTTTCTGTGGTGTCGATGAAAGAGGTGAAGTGACCTGGGTACATCTCGGCTGGCTCGGGATTAAAGATAAGGTCGCCACCAGCTTCCGTTACTTTCTGCTTGTCACGCTCAAGGTCGCGTGGGTAAGCCTCTAAATCCTCATTCGGGCCGAACTGTATTGGGTTTACGAATACAGAAACCACTGTGCGGTCGCACTGCTCGGCTGACTTGCGTATCAAACTTTGGTGTCCTTCGTGTAGAAAGCCCATCGTAGGCACCAGTCCTACGCTCAACCCTTCTTTACGCCATGCGCTTACTATCTCTCTTACTTCATTTATAGTCTTTACTGTTTGCATTTATTTTAGTTGTATTTTTGTTCTTCGTTCGGGAAACTTCTGCTTTCTACGTCAGACTTATACTGCTTGAAAGCCTCAAGCATCACAGAGTGCAGGTCTGCATATTTCTTCACAAACTTAGCTGTACGTCCGTCGGAATAGCCCAGCATATCCTGATATACCAGTACCTGCCCGTCAGTAAAACGCCCGGCACCGATGCCTATTGTCAGTGCAGGTATTTGCTCCGTAATCTGCTTTGCAAGAGGTTCTGGCACACATTCGAGTGTCACGGCAAATGCTCCAGCCTCGCATACGGCTTTTGCATCGGCAAGCAGTTTCGTGGCTTTCTCTTCTGTTCGTCCCTGTACTTTGTAGCCTCCGAGGGTATTCACGGATTGCGGTGTAAGTCCTATGTGGGCCACTACGGGGATGCCTGCAGTCACTATGGCCTTTATGCGGTCGGCATACTCTGTTCCTCCTTCCAACTTCACTGCCTGACATCCTGTTTCGGCAATGATGCGACCGGCATTGCGCACTGCGTCTTCCACGCTTGCCTGATACGACATGAAAGGCATATCCACCACTACCATGGCATTCTTTGCCCCTCTTACCACTGCTTTTCCGTGGTGTATCATATCGTCAACAGTAACGGCGAGTGTGTTTTCATAGCCGAGCATTACGTTGCCAAGCGAGTCGCCTACGAGTATCATGTCAACCTCTGCCTCGTCAATGTTCTTTGCCGTGTTATAATCGTATGCCGTAAGCATACTGATGGGCTGTGTTCCCTTCCGGGCAAGTAAATCAAGAGTTGTCTTTCTCATGAGTGATTATACATTATGCATATATGGTACATTACAGGTGGGTTCTAAAAATTTCCACGAGTTAAATTAGTCAATTATATGAATATCATTATGTCAGATTTTTGTTTTTCAAAAATCTGACAGTGGGAATTATTAGAACCCACCTGCAATGAAAAAAAGTACCTTTGCTATATTTGATGCAAAGGTACAAATATTTGCTGATACAGCAAAACTTTAATTGTTTTTTTTGCTTAATTTAAACCCTTTTTCGCTTACCCCATTGCCTATCGTTCGTTTAACAAAACGCATAAAAGCGAGGGATGTCACGATTTATTCTGTGACATCCCCTGCTCGATAGTATGTGATCCCGCGGGGATTCGAACCCCGGACCCACAGCTTAGAAGGCTGTTGCTCTATCCAGCTGAGCTACGAGACCAACCCATAAAAATGTATAGTGTTTATGCTGGTATGAAGCAAGAAAACACTCGCAAAAGCGTTTGTTTCCGCTTTTGCGAGTGCAAAGTTAACAAAAATATTTGAATTGGACAAATATTTCTTAATCTTTTAATCTAATCTCCGTATAAATGACCTTAATCCTTCAGCAAATCATTGATAAAATCGTCAAGCTCTTGACTGAGATTGCTCATTATCGGCTGGTCAAGTATCATAGTTTCTGTATCGTCAACGACGTACAACTCTGCCACGTGTTCACTCGTTTCGTTTTCTAATACATAGTTATATGGTTCGATAATGCCGAGATATGCAGTCGCATGATTATTGTCTTTCCCTTGATTCTCAAGTGCAGTAATAGCGTTTCTGAGAAGTGTAGCCACCTGAGAGTAGAACTGTTCGGTGTCGAGTGGAGAGTTAATCCATTCTTCCACTACTACGCGTGTTATCTCCTTATCCTCATCGTCAAAGGCCATCATATCTCCTGTTTCCTGTGATACGCGGATATGAATGTCGGTGAACACCTCTGGTGTCTCTGACTGAGGATACTTCTCCGCTAACTTCTGAAGGAAGCGGGTAATCTGGTGGTTAGTTTTCTCAGACATATTCTATTTCTGCTTTTACTGATTGTTTGAGTTTTCGGAAGTCAATGGCATGTTATCTCTTTCCGTGGCATTGCTTGAACTTCTTGCCAGAACCACACGGACACGGATCGTTAGGACGTGGCGCCTTTGTGCCTGTTATTGGCATGCGTGGTGCCTGAGGCATAGACGGGTCGATGTAATCAGGTCTGTCCATTCCGTCGGGCATTGGTGGCATTGGCGGACGTTGCATCATGCGACGTGGCTGTGTGCCGTCAGCGTTAAGTTCTGGTTTGTTAGCCTGATACTGTGGTTGCGGCATAGGCTGCGGTATGTCCATTGGAGCCTGCTCTGGTGCCTGTTCCTTGTGTATGTGTATGCGCGACAGGGTAGAGCAGATGCTGTCGTTCATCTGGTTGATCATGGCATCCCACAACTTCACTGATTCAAGTTTGAAGATGAGCAAGGGGTCTTTCTGCTCGTAGCTGGCATTCTGTGAAGAGTGGCGCAATTCGTCAAGCTGACGCAGGTTCTCTTTCCAGTTGTCATCGATGTTGTGAAGAATTATCATCTTCTCAAACTCTCGCATGATGTTCTTTGCCTCAGATTCATAACATTCTTTCAAACTGAATGACATACGGTATATCATGTGCAGGTCGGTCAGCGGTATGAGTATGCGCTCGAAGTTAGCGTTTGGATCCTCATATATCTGTTTTACAACAGGTGCGGCTTCCTCTGCAACCTTGTCAACATGAGCCTTGAAGTTAGCCATAACCTTCTGGAATGTTGTTTCTTCCAACTGGTTGCGGTCGGTGGATATGAACTCTTCTTCGCTGAATGGCACCTCCATGAAGAATAGTTTCAGGAACTGCTCCTTGCATCCGTCGTAGTCATTGTTTCCGAGGATGGACACAACGCGATCCCAAATGGTATTTGTAATATCCATGCCGATGCGCTCACCCATGAGGGCATGACGGCGTTTCTCATAGATTACGGTGCGCTGCTTGTTCATTACGTCGTCGTATTCGAGCAGACGCTTACGTATGCCGAAGTTGTTTTCCTCAACTTTTTTCTGTGCACGCTCAATGGCATTTGTAATCATTGACGACTCAATGCGTTCGCCTTCTTCAAATCCCAGACGGTCCATTACCTTTGCGATACGCTCAGAAGCGAACAGACGCATCAGTTTGTCTTCAAGAGATACGTAGAATACAGATGAACCTGGGTCTCCCTGACGACCGGCACGACCACGCAACTGGCGGTCAACTCGACGGCTTTCGTGGCGCTCTGTGCCTATGATAGCCAAACCGCCAGCGGCCTTCACCTCGGGCGTAAGTTTGATATCGGTACCACGGCCTGCCATGTTGGTAGCTATGGTTACGGCTCCTTTGCCGTTAATGCTCTTGCCTGCTTCGGCAACAATCATTGATTCGCGCTCATGTTCCTTGGCATTCAATACGTTATGTGGTATGTTGCGCATCTTGAGCATACGCGAAATCAATTCTGATATTTCTACAGAGGTGGTGCCGACGAGTACCGGACGACCTGCATTGCGCATTTCTTCAATCTCGTCGATTACGGCTTTATACTTCTCGCGTGCGGTTTTATAGACGCGGTCGTCCATATCCTTGCGTTGTACAGGCTTGTTGGTTGGTATCTCAACGACGTCGAGTTTGTATATATCCCAGAACTCGCCGGCCTCGGTAGAAGCCGTACCTGTCATGCCTGAAAGCTTGTGATACATGCGGAAGTAGTTCTGCAGTGTGATGGTAGCGTACGTCTGTGTAGCAGCCTCCACCTTCACGTGCTCTTTGGCTTCGATAGCTTGGTGTAATCCGTCAGACCAACGACGTCCTTCCATGATACGTCCTGTCTGTTCATCTACTATCTTTACCTCAGGCACTCCGTCTCTGTTTGGAATGACAACGTATTCGTCGTCCTTGTTATATAATGAGTAAGCCTTCAGCAACTGCTGCAGGGTATGCACGCGCTCTGATTGCTCAGAGAAGTAATTCAGGCGTTCGTCTTTCTTGGCAAGACGCTCCTCATTGCTGAGTGTTGTGTCTGCCTCAAGTGCTGAGAGCTCAGAAGTGATGTCGGGTATGACAAACAGGGCGTTGTCGTTGACCTGGCGTGACAGCCATTCTACGCCTTTGTCGGTAAGGTCAGCCGAGTGCATCTTCTCGTCAACGACGAAGTACAGCGGTGCTATGGCTTCCGGCATCTTGCGGTTGTTGTTCTCCATGTAGATTTCCTCTGTGGCGAGCATTCCTGACTTGATGCCGTCTTCTGACAGGTATTTTACCAAAGGAGTGTTCTTTGGCAATGCTTTGTAGGAACGATACAGTGCAAGGAAGCCGTCGGATGTGAGTTCCTTGTTGTTGGTTTGCTGTCCTTTTGCTATCTTTTCCTTTGCTTCAGCGAGTAATGTGGTAGCCAGTTTGCGCTGTGCCTGCACCAGTTTTTCTACCAATGGCTGATACTCCTCAAACATCTGGATGTCGCCTTTTGGCTGGGGACCAGAGATGATGAGCGGTGTGCGTGCGTCATCGATAAGTACAGAGTCAACCTCATCGACGATGGCATAGTTATGCTTGCGTTGCACGAGGTCTTCTGGGTGCATTGCCATGTTGTCACGTAGGTAGTCGAAGCCAAACTCATTGTTCGTTCCGAACGTGATGTCTGCCTGATAAGCCTTGCGACGCTCCTCAGAGTTTGGTCTGTGCTTGTCGATGCAGTCCACTGACAGTCCATGGAACATATACAGTGGTCCCATCCATTCTGAGTCACGCTTTGCCAGATAGTCGTTAACGGTGACAACGTGTACTCCGTTGCCTGTCAAGGCGTTGAGGAATACCGGACACGTGGCTACGAGTGTCTTACCCTCACCTGTTGCCATCTCGGCGATTTTGCCCTGATGCAATACCGTACCGCCGAAGAGTTGCACATCATAGTGTACCATCTCCCACTTTAGGTCATTGCCTCCTGCAGTCCAGTGGTTATGGTATATGGCCTTGTCGCCATCTATAGTGATAAAGTCTTTCTCAGGGTCAGCTGCCAGTTCGCGGTCGAAGTCGGTGGCGGTTACAATCGTTTCCTCGTTTTCAGTGAAACGACGTGCTGTATCTTTGACAATAGAGAATGCAACGGGATATACCTCGTTGAGGGCATCTTCCAGTTTGTCGAGAGCCTCTTTCTCCAGTTTGTCAATTTGAATGAATATAGGCTCGCGCTCGTCAATAGGGGTCTGCTCGATGCGGCCCTTCAGTTCCTCTATCTGCTTCTTTTGATCAGCACATGAACTCTGTACGAATTGTTGTATTTCCTTACTTTTAGCACGTAGTTCATCGTTTGTCAGAGCCTGAATGGCAGGATAAGCCTCCTTAACCTTGTTTACGAGGGGCTGTATCTTTTTTATGTCACGTGTTGACTTGTTGCCGAATAGGGCAGAGAGTATTGAATTGAAATTCATTTCTTTTGGTTAATAATTAAGTGTTTTATAACTGATAGTGTCTGCTTTATTTCATCATCAGATAAGTCATGACACCAAATGAACTACAAAGTTACTCATTTTTTTTATAAAAACCAAGATATTGCCGATAATTTTAATATTTATTATTTATCTTTTTGCGGCTTTTGTTGCTTTGGATGTGTTATTTCTGTACGTATGATGTAAAAATGCTACAAATATTAGATTGTCTTCCGTTGTTTTCACCTTGTTGTCTTAATAGCATTGCTTTTAGGTTGTAATCAGATAGCGATTACCATGTAATCAGTATGCTTTTACTGTGTAATCAGATAGCGATTACCATGTAATCAGTATGCTTTTACTATGTAATCAGATAGCGATTACACAGTATTCATTATGTGTATGAAAAAAGGACTCCACAACCGAAAGGATTGTGGAGTCCTGTAGTTTTCTGTTTTTCTGTTTCTATTCCATCGGAATAGCTGTCATGTGTCGTTTTACTGACCGAGCAGTGCCTTGGCATTGGCATTCTCTGGGTCAATCTCTATGACCTTCTGGGCAATCTCTTTTGCCTTGGCCATATCATTGATACCATGTACGTAGTATGCTATTACAGCATTGTATGCGTTGATGAGCATCTTCGTTTCACCTGCTGAGCGGTCATTCTTTCCACCCATTATCTCTGTGAAGTTAAGATAGTGTGGGCCTGCGAGCTTCAGCTGCTCAACCTGGTTGAGTGCCAGTGAGAAGGGTAGGGTGGCGCGCTTGTTTGCAACATAGGCTGCGTTGTCTGGGTACTTCTCGGCAAGTCCTGCATAGATTGCGTCAGCCTTGTCGTATGCAGTCTTCTTAACGTCTGCTGAAGAGTTGTCGTCAGCGAGCTGATCTACATAGAATTGTGCCAAGAGTTCTTCAATAGAGAAAGACTGCTGTGGCTGGGCCTTAAGGTATTTGTCGAGGTACTCGCCTGCTTTCTCGTAGTCAGAGAGTGCCTTGTAGCAATCAGATATGTTCTTGTCGGCCTCCATTCGTGTGTTGGCGTCGCAGTCCTTTGAGTTCTGCTGATTCTGGTATGCTGCGATAGCCTCCTGATACTTGCCGGCTGACTTCAGAGCCTTTGCGTAGTATGTATAGTCGTAGATTGAAGCCTTCAGGGAGTCTGATGCGTTGAAGAGTTTGTCTGCAGCGTCAAGTGCTTCGTTATATTGCTTCTTGTCGGTGTAGTTGAACATCATCAAACGGTTGAACGATGCGTTACGTGGGAACATATTGTGACCTTCTGTGGCAACCTTCAGTGACTTGTCATAGTCTTTTGACAAGAAAAGGTTTGTGGCATAGTCAGAAATCTGATAGTCTTTCATCTGGCTTACCTGTACCTTGTCGTAGTACTCGATGGCCTTTGACATCTTGCCGGCTCCTGAGTATATCTCTGCTGCTATGAGATCTACGGGATAGTCAGGACGCTGGGCGCGCAAATCTTCCAGTGTCTGTACGGCACCCGTAGGGTCTGTCTTGCTCATTATCTGGGCGTAGCGACGATAGCCGTCAGGGTTTTTGGGGTCGAAGTAAATGGCCTGTTGGAACTGCTGTGCTGCCTCGCCACCATCGTCCTCGCTTACTGCGATGTTGCCGAGCAATACAAACGGTGCGGCTGTGGCCTGTACCTTCTTGCCTGATACAAGGGCAGCTGCCTGCTGAGCGTAAAGCTTTGCATTGGCATAGTCCTTTACTGTAAGGTAAGCCTTACCGATGCTTACGAGTGCATTGACGTCTTTCTTGTTCTGTTTTGCGATGGCTGCTACCTGCTTTGCTGCGTCAGGAGCACCACTCTTGATGATTGCTGCTACCTGCTGCTGAATAGCATCCTGCTGCTGAGCCACTGCTGGAGCAGCGATGACTGTCATCAGTGCTCCTACTATAATGTTACGTACTTTCATAATCTGTTGTGTTTAAATAGTTAGCTATAACCTTTTTTTGATTCTTGTTATGTTATTATTTTATTGAGAATATTCTAATTTATTGACGAAGAAACTTTCTTATGGTTTAAAAGTTTTCTTCTTTTTTGCTAATAAATTTCTTTTCTTGCTTTACAATACTATTCTTTTATTCTTTGTTTACGTGTACGCTACGGAATGTAATATTGCCGTATGCTGGCAGTAGGCCTGCCTTGAGGATTACCATCTGTCCCTCATTCTGCGATATGATGAAGTTCTTGAAACCTGTGGGTAGTCCGTAGGTGTTGGTATCATTTAGCAGTATGTAGAGCGTGCGAGTGAACGGATAGTCTCCGTTGTAGAAATAGTATTGATAAGGTTTGTATGAGTTTTTGTCGTTTGCAATGTCAAGTTTTGATACCGCCATTGGTCGTATGCCGCGCTTGAATGTCAGGTTTGTGCTGTCACGCTTGTCGTTGAGCCAGTTGCTGCCAATAAGTCCGATGGCATTCTTGTGTTGCTCCACATATTCTACTACTTCGGCTGTAGAGTCCACGGCAAATGCACTTGGAGCCGTAATGGGTTTGCCACCGAGAATGCTGTCTTCTACATAGTGTACAGTTGATGATTTTTTATTGTCGAATACGATTTCTATATCGCCAAGCTTCGAACCAGGATATATATCTTCCCATCGTTTTGCTTCGCCAGTGAGTATGCGACGTATATCTTTTACACTGATGCAAGAGTCAGTGTTCTGTGAATTCTGTACCAATGCCAAGCCATCGTATGCCATACGAATGCTCAGAGGAAACTGCTTGCGCGACTTGAGCATCTCAAGTTCCGCAGGCTTGTAATCACGTGAGGTTATGACAAGCCATAGCGAGTCTTTCATAAGTAAGTCTATGGCTTCTGACTCATTGGTGTAAACAGGAGTCAGTTTTGCGTCAGGATATTTGAATTCAAAGAGCTCACGTATCTCTTCGATTATAGGACTGAAACTTGCATCGCATGCGAACGAGACATGACCAGAATTAAACGTGTCGGTGCGTCCGCTTTTATTTGCTTCTGTGCAGGAATACAGGCTTATAGCCATGATTCCGATGAAGAAATATACAATGTTTCTTTTCATAGTGCGTATTGTCAGGTTTTATACTTCTGAATATTAAAAAAAGAAGTCAAGGCAGTGTCTGTTCCACGCATGTGCGATGAGAAAACGGCACTGTCTTAACTTCTTTTTCTTAAATTGTGTAGTTAATGGTCTGCATTTTTAGCTCAGACGGAATGTTACAGGAAGTGTGTACTTCACGTTAACGGCCTGACCATTCTGTTTACCAGGAATCCACTTAGGCATGGACTTAACCACGCGTACGGCTTCCTTGTCAAGTGATGGGTCAACCGATTTGGCAACGTGTACATTGGATATACCACCGTCCTTGCCAACTACGAACTGTACGATGACACGACCCTGAATACCGTTCTCCTCTGCTATTACAGGATACTTGATATTGCTGCTCAGGTAGTTCATCAAGGCTGCGTTGCCACCTGGGAATGAAGGCATCTGCTCAACAACGTCGAACACCTTGTTCTCTTCTTCCTTTGGCTTAACTGGCTCGGTAGCGATGACTTCCTTTGCCTTGAGTACTTCGCCTGACTCGTCATTACCCTTTACGTCGAATGAACCGATAGCAGTCTTAGAACTCAAAATCTCCTCCTGAGACTTCATCTCGTCCTCAGGGCGTACCTCATCGTCTTTCTTAATGACAGGTGCAGTGAACTTGATAGAGCTCTTAACCTTCTCTACCACCTTCTCTACATTCTCCTGCTTCACTATTTCCTTGCGCTCGACCTTAGCCTCTTTCTTCTGCTCAAGGGCAGAGAGCTCTACGGCCTCCTGCATGGCTTGTCTCTTAGCTGCAGCCTCATCCGCAATATTCTTGAGGGTAAGACCTATCTGACATGCGATGGCAAGCAAGATAACAGCAAGGATAGCAATGACATTACGCTTACCAGTACCCTTGCGCAGGCGATAGGCACCGTAAGCCTGGTTGCGGTTTTCGAATACCATATCGGTCCACGCACCAGATATAAGATCTATTTTTGCCATTTTGATTATCTTTTTTAGTTGTTAATACTTTGTTCTTGATGAAGATCTTCACAAGGATTACTTCACACCCTTCTTGTCAAGGAGCTGCTGATCCTGTTCATTGATCTTATCAATCACATACTTACCAATGCTGCATATCTGCATTTCGTCAAGAGCATCTACTACATTCTTGTAGCTTGCAGAGTCCATAGGCTTGATGATGATGGTCATGGTCTGAATCTTTTTGTCAGGCAGTTCACCATTCTTCAACTTGGAAAGTTCCTTAGAGTATATGGAGTCAGCCATATTCTCCTTATCCTTTCTTGCATCAAGTTCTACTTTTGCCTTCATCACCTGCAGTACGGGCTGTGTGCCGTCTTCGGTCACGTGTGTCTGCAGTACCTTACGTATTCCGTTCTTACCCCATGTTGTTTCCTTCATGCAGGTAGGGTCGTCATACTTAGGTATTCCTTCTACGTAATAGATTTTGTCGTTACCAGCCACATAGATTGTGATGGTGTATGACTCCTTCGTTACCGTCTTATCATTGTTGTCCAGGTTCTTGTCGTTTGATGGCATAGAAAGCTCCATTGACTGAGGCTTTGCCAACGACGTACAGAGCATGAAGAATGTGATAAGAAGCATCATCATATCAACCATAGGCGTAAAGTCCACACGGGTATTCGCCTTTTTCTGCTTGCTTGTTGATTTCTTTGCCATTCTTTATTCCTCCCCTGTCTTTAATGATGTGATAAGGTAGTAACGATTCTGCTCCATGTCCTGAAGTTCCGACATAACCAATTTTATGCTACTGTAAGGAGTGTCAGAGTCAGCCTTGATAGCAATCTTGATGTCTTCCACTGCATCAACGGCAGATGTTACCCACTCCTGAAACTCACTCTTACCACCGTTGATGGAGTCAAGAGGTACACCGGCATCAGCACCAGTGATGGCCTCTGTCATCTTCTCTGCTGGAAGTGAGAGGTAGTTCTTCAGTTTGCTGAGACTCATACCCCACATAGGGTCGGTCTGGAACTTCTTCATATCCTGGCCACTCAGATTTAGGGTGAACTTGCTGTCCATGTCCTGTATGACAGCCATCACACTATTCTGATTGTCCATACTCATAAACACCTTGCCGTCCTTTCCGACAACGATGTTCAAGACGTCTTTCTCTGGAATCTTGACCTCACTCACAGACTGTGGCTGGTTGACCTTCACCGGCTCATTCTTCACGAACGTAGATGTAAGCATGAAGAATGTCAGGAGAAGCACCATCACGTCTGACATAGGGGTCATGTCAATCCAGACGTCGCTTTTCTTAACTTTTAACTTACCCATATTCTGAATAAAATTTTAAAGGGTTAGTAAAAGATTAAGCTTCTGGGTGCTTGTCTTCGTAGGTGTGTGCGATGGTGTAACCAATCTCGTCCATTGCGAATGTGAGCTTGTCGATCTTGTTGGTAAAGTAGTTATATGCTACTACAGATACCCAAGATGTTGCGATACCAGAAGCGGTGTTAACGAGGGCCTCAGAGATACCAGTTGACAGAGCCATAGAGTCTGCACCACCACCAGCAGCAAGAGCGGCGAATGAACGTATCATACCAAGCACGGTTCCGAACAGAGCGGTAAGAGTACCCAGTGTTACGATGGTAGCGATGATAGGCAGGTTCATGGTCATGGTTGGCATCTCAAGTGCGGTTGCCTCCTCATGAGCGTTCTGGATGGTAGCCACCTTCTCCTTCAGCTTGATAGAAACCTTCTCCATCTCGCGATAAGACTTCAGGTCAGCGAGAACGACGTTAGCTACTGAACCGCGCTGCTTGTTGCAGAGCTCCTCGGCCTTGTCGATGTCACCGTTCTTGAGAGCCTTCTTCACGTTCTCTGTGAACTTTGTAACGTTACCCTTACCAGAGCAAGCAGAGATAGCGATCAGACGCTCTACTGACATTGCGATAACGGTGCAGAGCAGACCCAGAATGATAGGCACAACCCATCCACCTTTGTAAACGGTACCGAGCATGTTCAGTGGGTGTCCGTTCTCTGCGTCGCCGTTAGCGAAGTTGCTTGGTGAACCCAAGAAGAACAGATAGAAGCAGATACCAACTGCGAATGCGAATGCAATAATGATAATTGCGTGTCTTACGCCCTGGAAGCCCTGTGACTTCTTAGCGTCGGCTGATTTTGTAGTTGCCATAATTTAGTTTGGTTTTTGTGATTATTAATTAATGAATTTGTTAATAGTTTTATTTGTATTTTTCGTAAAGATAAGGTGGTTTAAGGCTGTAAAAACATTGTTAAGTTTGTTTTTCAATCACAAAGGTAACAATTTTCATTGAATTAAAGAATGATTTTAATACTTTTAACATTTTTTTTTTCAAGAAATATGCATATCATGAAAAAGGGGGGACTGTTGATAGTCCCCCGAGTTGAAAATCTGTTTAATCAAACATTATTATGTAGTTCGCGTGTTATTTCAGTCTTGCGCAGCATTCTTTTATGCGACGCATAGCCTCGCGAATATTGTCGTCGCTGGTAGCGTAGCTCATGCGGAAGCACTCTGGATCACCGAAGGCATCGCCTCCCACGGTAGCCACGTGTCCTTCCTCAAGCAGGTACATTGCAAAGTCGTTTGTATCCTTTATTACGCGCTTACCGTCAGTCTTGCCGAGGTAGCTCTTACACTTAGGGAATACGTAGAATGCTCCGTCTGGAACATTAACCTCAAGTCCTGGTATTTCTTTTACTAATGATACTATGAGGTCGCGGCGGCGTTCAAAAGCCTTGCGCATATCCTCCACACACTCCTGTGAATCAGTGTATGCCACGGTAGCGGCTTTCTGTGATACGGAACATGGACCCGAGGTGTATTGTCCCTGCAGCTTGTTGCATCCCTTGACAATCCATTCTGGTGCAGCCATATAACCAATGCGCCAGCCTGTCATGGCGTAGGCTTTACTTACACCGTTTATTATAATAGACTGCTCCTTCATGCCTGGGAACTGTGCTATCGACTCATGCTTGCCCACGTAGTTGATGTGCTCATAGATTTCGTCTGCCAGCACGTACATGTCAGGGTGTTTCTTTATCACATTGGCAAGTCCTTCGAGCTCTTCCTTTGAATATACCGAGCCAGTTGGGTTGCTTGGTGAACAGAGGATGAGCATACGTGTCTTAGGAGTGATTGCTGCTTCCAGCTGCTCTGGTGTAATCTTGAAGTTTTGGTCGAAGCCTGCAGGAATGTGAACAGGTGTGCCTCCAGCAAGAAGTACCATCTGTGGGTAAGATACCCAGTAAGGTGTAGGCACGATGACCTCTTCGCCGTCGTCAACCAATGCCATGATAGCATTGCATACAGCCTGCTTAGCACCGTTGCTTACGAGGATTTCGCTTGTCTTGTAGTCGAGACCATTCTCATTCTTTAGTTTTGCTACGACAGCCTCACGCAGGTCGGCATAGCCTGGCACTGGAGAGTAGCGTGACCAGTTGTCATCGATAGCCTGCTTGGCAGATGTCTTGATGTGGTCGGGAGTGTTGAAGTCTGGTTCTCCGACGCTGAGGTTTATTACGTCAATGCCCTGAGCCTTCATCTCGCTGCTCTTCTGTGACATGGCGAGCGTTGCTGAGGGCTGTAATCTGTTAAGTCTGCTTGATAGTTTTCCCATAATACAATTACTTTTTATTCTTATTGAAATGCAAAATTACTAAAAAACTTTGAATTACGAAAACTTTTGTCACTTTTCTTTTCTATTTTCTTTCATTTTGTCAGCATTTATCAATATTTCTTTTTTAAAAGTTCTGTTTAATGAAAAAAAGACAACCACATCATCGGTGTGATGTGGTTGTTCTTTTTATTTATATATATGGTTATAATATTATATATGGTGTGTTGTCACCATACGCTTGTTTCTTCAGGTTCTTCGTCGTTGAAGAGTACCACTCCGCTCTTGGCTCCATACTCGTCTGCACTTTCGTCGTAACTTTGCAATGAGGAGCCTGCGAGTATTGGATGTGCCTTAATCTTTACCATCTTTATGGTAGGCACGGTATATAATCTCTTTAACATTTTTGTTCTGTTTTTATTGGTTAATAAACTTACCGTTACGCTTTATTACGAGTCCTTTGGCTGTAGGATTTATACGCTGACCTGCCATATTGTAGACTGCGTCCTCTGTTTCGGTGTTATCTTCGCTTATGCTGTTGATGGCAGTAGGTGTCTCCTCTTCTTCATTCTCAAAAGTGAAGCCAAGCTTTGCACCGGCTCCTCCGTCGTTGTTGATATAAACGATGCCAGCTGTTGTGTTTCCGGTCACAGTCCACGTGTAGAAGCCAACGCCGTAGTCTTCGCCAGCCTTGTAGCCGAGTCGATATACGTTGAGGTCTTCGCCAGTACCTGCAGTAACATCAAGGAGGTTGTCACCAGTGTACACAGCAAGTTCATCATCACAAGCAGTCAGAGTCATCTGATAGTAAGCAGCGCTTGTTGGTTCAGCAGCCACGCCAGTGGTCTTGAGGATTACCGGAGTATTTGCAGGTACGACTGCTATCTTTCTCAGACTGATGAGATTATCCTTTTTCTTGAAAGCAACATAAGCCGTTGTATAC
>FLNY01001581.1_pt1 | contig 59260 bp, 48 predicted proteins | sample 1140381 | NCBI WGS metagenome assembly FLNY01 (sample SAMEA3878172, study PRJEB12797) | bioreactor metagenome | biome: Moose rumen | place: Sweden | collected 2011-10
GAACTACAGTTGGTTGATACGCGGCATATTCGAAGGCACTGGTAGCGGCTCGGGTGACAATCCATCTGACGACACTATTTCTTATTGTAGCAACAACGCATACTCCTCCAGCATAGGATTGGGCAATACCACCTCTACTGTCTATTGGGGCATACGCATCCCTTCGTCGCAACTTGCAGGTCGCAACTCGGTTAGCAGCGTACAAATCTATGTCCCATCTAATTACGGTGGTACATACACAATGAACATCTACCAAGGCGGCACCTCGGCTCCGCAAACACTGCTCCATTCCCAGTCCTACAGTTTCACCTCTAATCTCGGCGACTGGCAAGTGTGTCTCCCTAGTTCTCCTGTCTCAATCAGTAGTTCGCAAGACCTCTGGGTCATCTTCGCTAATACCGACGTTACCTATCCTGCCGCAGGATGTGCCTATGTCAATGATAACAACAGCGACTGGATTTCACTCGATGGCACTACCTGGGCTCACTGCAATAGCGATTACAGTCTTGCTTATTCCTGGATGATAAAGTGCATAGTCTCCTCCAGCATGTCGTCACCATCAATCATTATTCAAGGTCCGCAACAAGTCGTGGCCGGCGAAAGCGCCACTTTTACCGCCAATGCTACCTCGGGTGCCTCAATCTCCTGGTCGTTGCAAGGTGCTACCCCTGCAACCGCAACAGGCTCTACTGTCAATGCGATATGGAATAATAGTGGCACCTATCAAGTCGTTGCTACTGCCACCACTACAGGAGGCTCATCGTCGGATACGCTATTTGTCAATGTGGTATCCTGCAATCCCATCACCTCTTACCCCTACACCATGGGATTCGAAAATGATGATAACATGGCTTGCTGGCACTTCGTTGACAACGATAACGATGGCTATGGATGGATGCTGCAATCTATCGCCAATACCGGCAGCTACTCGATGGGCAGTGCCTCCTATATCAATAACATTGGTGCTCTCACTCCCGATAACTGGATGATCCTACCTCAAATGCAATTCACCGCTGGCAACAATTACCAACTCTCCTGGTATACCGGCATTATCGATGTCAACTATTATCAGGAACAATACGGCATCTACGTTTCTACTACAGGTATAAGCCCTGCTGATTTCACTCTCGTTCAGCAATATACGATAGACGATACTAACTGGACTCTGAAAACTATAGACCTTAGCAGCTTCGCTGGCCAAAATGTATACATCGCCTTCCGACACTACGGAACTACTGACGTATACTGGATGCTCATCGACGATATTGTGGTCAGTGAACAACAAAATAATTCTGATATGTATAATGTGGCTTTCTCTTGCACGGGCAACGGCAGTGGCATTATTACGGCAGTTGAACTGAACACCACAACGCTCTGCGGTCTCAATATTGACGTCAGCGACGGCAACTCGCTCACTCTCATCGTTACCCCTGACAACTGTGCTTTCCTTGAACATCTATATCTCAACAATGTCGATATTATCGACCAGATGGGACACGATATTGACAATAACGACATCAGGACTTATACTCTCATACCTACGGCAAATACTTCGGTTCAAGCTGTCTTTACAAAATACTCCTTCTCCATTACGGCATCTGCGGAACCTTCCTACATGGGCCACGTCGACGGTACAGGCCCTGTCAATTGCGGCTCCACCGCTACGCTAACTGCTGTTCCTGAAGCTGACAATTATCGTTTCGTGCGCTGGAATGACAACATCACCGACAACCCGCGTGTCGTCACCGCTACCGAGGATAAACATTTCACAGCCTTCTTCGAGGCTACTGACGGCATCGACGACTCGCATCTCTTGAATTCCGACTTCTCTATCTTCCCCAACCCATCCTCTGGCGAGGTCACTATCCGCCTCTCCGCACCCTCAACGGTCATTATCTCCGACATCAACGGCCGCACCTGCTTCAAGGCTAACTTGCAAGTCGGCTCTCGGAGAATTTCTGCCCTCGAAACCGGTATTTACATCGTCCAAATAACTACAGACAATACCATCCAAACCACAAAACTCGTAGTTAAATAATTCGCAATATGAAAAAAATAACTCTTTCCATCATCGCAGCGTTTACCTTCGCCTCTCTTGCTGCCAACCCCGTTGACCCACAAACAGCACGCAAAGCTGCCACTAATTTCCTACGCTACGCCGCAGGACAGGATAATCAACACTCGCTTACTGACATATCGTCGGCCACCCCCTTCAACGGGCTCTTTATATTCTCTGTCGATGATGACAAAGGATTCGTTATAGTTGCCGGCGACAACGCCACGGAACCTATTATAGCTTACTCTCTCTCTGGCAACTTCGATCCAAACAACATCCCACCTCATGTGGCCTCCTGGATGCACAACTACGAAAAGGAAATCATCTTCAACCGACAGTACGAACCGACAAAGTCCGTCGCCTCGCAGTGGTACAGCCTTCTGAACGGTTCTTTCAACCCCACAGGAAAGGCTGCTATTGAGCCAATGCTCACCACTACTTGGAACCAAAGCCCTTACTATAATGCGCTCTGCCCCTACGACAGTGCCGGCGGAGGACGTGCAGTATGCGGTTGTACCGCAACGGCTACGGCTCAGATAATGAAGTATTTTAATCATCCCACTACTGGCTACGGTTCCTGTACACACTCACACCAGCTGGGCAACCTGTTCGCCGACTACGGCAATACTACCTATCTCTGGGACTCAATGCCTAACAGCCTTAACGCTAATAGCTCTGAAGTTCAGGTCGATGCTGTCGCCACCATCATCTATCATGTCGGCATTGCAGTCAGTATGGACTACAAAGCCTCGGGCAGCGGAGGCAAAACAGCCAGCTACGGCAACGGCGGAGAACCCTCTTCGGAAAATGCTTTCAAGTACAACTTCAAATACAGTCCATACGTTTGGACTGCCTTCCGCATCGACTACGATCTGAGTGATTGGAAGGCCTTGATGAAAAACGAACTCAACAACGGTCGACCTATCCTCTATGCAGGTTACGACGAACTGCAGGCAGGTCACGCTTTCGTCCTCGACGGATACAACAATATCGGACTCTTCCACATCAACTGGGGGTGGGGGGGAAGCTACGACGGCTACTATAAGCTCAACGACCTTAATCCTCACGAGAATTCATATACCACAGGCTACCACTTTGATCTCTTTGCAACGGCTACTATCGGCATCGAGCCCTTCGACGGTTTCGACGAAAATAGCGTCACTGTCGTCACTGTTGACAAAGAGGAAATATACGGAGCCCAAGGCTCTGTCACTGGCGAAGGTTCCTACAACTTCGGTGATACTATCACGCTTTTTGCTTCTGCCGACAACGAGTTCACTCGCTTCGTACAGTGGAGCGACGGCTGCAAATATAACCCGCGCCGCACTGTCGCCACAGGCGGCAATATTGCCTTCACCGCCCAGTTTGCTCCCGCAAGAGGCGACCTCTTCCACTACCATACCTCCGACAACGCCATGAATCGCGCCTCTAATGTCCCCGCAGGACTCGGCGCCGACAGTGTTTGGGGTATCAAAATACCAGCATCGGGATTGCAACCACACCACAACCTTACGGCTGTTCGCTTCATGGGACGCTATATAGGAACTCACACACTCTCAATCTATACCGGCGACGACGCCCCTACTTCTCTTCTCTATTCATCAACCTTTGTCGACAGTATCGACTACCCATTTTCCTGGTATACTCACACTCTCGAAAATCCTGTCGCTATTGATGCTACTAGACCTATTTGGATTGTTCTCAAATGTACCGATGTAGACACCCCGGGCGTCTTCTCTATCTACGGTGGCAACCCCTACAGTCTCCTCGTCGGCGACGATATGCACCCATGGAACGGACAGGAGTCTTGGATGCAGTCGGTCACTCCTTTCAGCTGGATGATTGAGGGCCTCTTCGAATGGGACGGCACCGAAGGCCTCGCTATCAATACTGTCTCTCAGGAAACGTCGCTTCGCATCTTCCCCAACCCCGCCAGCGACAAGGTCTCCATACATACTGACGGATTCGCCAACAACGCTGTTGTTCGGATTATAGACCTCAGTGGACACACATGCTACTCAGCTCCGTTAGGCGACTCACATTCCCTGTCGCTCTCGGACTTCGCACAAGGTGTTTACTTCGTTATCGTCTCTGACCAACTACGAAGCTCTATCGGAAAACTGGTTGTGCAATAATATCTATTACTCTGTAGGTATGTCGCTGTTTACATTCTTGCTGCCTATCAGTGCATAGAATAGAATGTATGCCAGCATTGCAACTACTAGCCAATAACTGCCCATGTAGCCGATGGCTCCCGCCAACAGGTCTTGCAGCAACGGCATTACTCCGCCGCCAACAACCATCATCATAAAGATGCCGCTGGCCTGTTCGGTGTATTTACCCAAACCTTCTACAGACAGGTTGAAAATCCCTCCCCACATGAGCGAGGTACATAGCCCACACAGAATTAGGAAAATGACGCTGAGGGGTATCTGCGGTACCTGCATGGATTGATTGAGCTTTTCCATCAAGACGGCACTGAGACCGTCTCCGCTCTCCTCGGCATTGACATTGAAAGACTCGGCAAGATCAGACAAATAAGGCTCGATTATCTCGGAACGGGGGTCTGCAATGTAGGCCTTTGCAACATCGGCATCAATACCGTTGTCTACCAGAATCCCTACAGTCTTTTTCTCGGGATTGTATATGAATCCCGGAGCGTTTATTGTTGTCGTCTTTGGAATTATTATCGCCGCAACGATAAGGACTATTCCCAGTACGGATACCGCTGTTAGCTGGGTTCGGGTGCTTATCTTCCCGCTGATTAACGAACTCAGGAACCTGCCGATAAGCATACACAACCAGTAGGTCGCAGCAAATGCACCGCCAATAAGTGCCCCGTTGACAAGAATCCCCGCCCCCGCACTGCCTACATCGGAAAGATAAAAATTTAGCTCGGCAGGAATGCCGACTTCAACTCCGACATAGAAGAAGATGGCAACAACACCCAACACCAGGTGACGGAAACTCCATGCACTGTGCGCATCTTTCTCCCCCTCTTCTTTTCGCTCGCGGTTGGGCTCAGGAATGTGGACAAATAATATAATAATGAATGCAAGCGCGAAGATTCCCATTGCAATGAACAACAAGGGCGCTACGTCGGACATTGATGTCCGCTTGGTGACAGTCCCTATGAGCGCACCTACCAGAAATGGCGTCAGTGTGCCGGAAAGCGAATTGAGTGTGCCGCCGGTTTGGATGAGCTGGTTGCCTCTGTTGCCACCGCCACCCAACGTGTTGAGCATCGGGTTCACCACGGTGTTGAGCATGCAGACACAGAAGCCGCAAATGAAAGCTCCTAGCAGATAGATAAGGAAGTTGAGCATCACGGGAGCACCTGCTACGTTGAAAGTCGCTACATCACCACCGAACAGGCTCGAAAGGTACTGCACCACAATGCCGCAGAAACCCACCGCAAGAGCCCATAACGCTGTTTTCTTGTATCCGATACGGGCCATCAGCTTTCCCGCCGGAATACCCATAATCAGATAGGCAAGGAAATTCATTAGGTTGCCCAGCATTCCGACATCCCATGTGTATTCTTTTTTCCAGATATTGCCGAAAGGTGCTGCCATGTTCGTTACAAACGATATCATCGCGAACATAAAGAACATAGTTATTATCGGAACTATAGCGGATCTTTTTTTATCTTCTTCTTCCATTTTTCAAGTTTTAAGTTTATACATCAACATCTTTCCTCTCACTTCAAAACTACCCTTTTAGAGCCTCTGAACCGCTCACAATCTCAATAATCTCGTTCGTAATCGCAGCTTGACGGGCTTTGTTGTATGAGAGTCGGAGTTCTTTAAGCAATTCAGTTGCATTATCGGTAGCTTTCTGCATCGCTGTCATTCGGGCACCGTGTTCAGCAGCTAAGGAGTCCAGAATTACACGGTAGAATTGCGACCGTAAGGTGAGCGGTATCATCTCGCGCAATATCACCTCTTTGCTGGGTTCGTAGATATAGTCGTTACGCTTCTGACCACTGCTTTCTCTGCCTTTTTTTGGCTGTACCGGCAAAAATTGCTCAGTTGAGAGAATTTGTGTCAATGAATTCTTGAACTGGTTGTATATCAACTCAACACGGTCGTAATTTTTCTCGCAGAACGACGCCATGATGTCGTCGCATATCGCAGATACTGCATCGAATCCCGCATTATCGAGTATGTCGTCGTATACCGCGCAGACTAGTCCCTCCTGTTTTGAGAAAAACTCTGAACCTCGTTTGCCTATCGTTATCATCCTTACCGAATTGCATCCACTTGACTGATAGTGGCGCAGACGAGACGATGCCTCTTTGATGACATTTGAGTTGAACGCTCCGCAGAGTCCCTTATTGGAGGTCACTACCACTAGCAATACGTTGTTCGCAGGACGCACCTCGTGATAGGCTGTCAGTACCCCGTCCTCAACATCTATATCGCCTATGATTGCGTTGAGCTCTGCAGCATAGGGACGCATCCCTAAAATGGCATTCTGGGCACGACGGAACTTTGCAGCCGATACCATCTTCATTGCTGATGTAATCTGCTGTGTACTGCTTACCGATGCTATTCGCGTGCGTACTTCTTTTAAATTAGCCATATAACCTTTACAAAGTCTTTAAACCAAAGTCTTAAACCTTTACCGAACCTACCTCGTATACTTGGCACTGAGATCGGCTGCAACTTTGCGCATAGTCGATAAATCCTCATCTGTCAGCTTTCCCGCCTTCAGATTGGCAAGCAGGTCTGCATGGTTTTGACGCAGGAAGTACAAATATTCAACCTCAAAATTGCGCACTTTGTCAACAGGTACTTTCTGTATCAGACCGTTGGTGCCGCAGAAGATTATCGCTACCTGCTCTTCAACCGGCATCGGTGAGTACTGTGGCTGCTTCAATATCTCCACGTTGCGTATACCTTTGTCGAGCACAGCCTTCGTAGCGGCATCAAGGTCGCTGCCGAATTTCGAGAAAGCCTCGAGTTCACGATACTGAGCCTGATCGAGTTTCAACGTACCGGCTATCTTTTTCATCGATTTGATTTGGGCCTTTCCACCTACACGGCTGACCGAGATACCGACATTGATGGCCGGACGGACTCCGCTGTTGAATAAGTTTGTTTCGAGGAAGATCTGACCGTCGGTGATGGAGATGACATTCGTCGGTATGTAGGCCGACACGTCTCCGGCCTGGGTCTCGATGATAGGCAATGCTGTCAGCGATCCGCCCCCACGCACCTTGTCTTTTATCGATGCCGGCAAGTCGTTCATCTGGCGTGCAATCTCGTCACTCTGTATTATGCGTGCTGCACGCTCCAGCAGGCGGGAATGCAGATAGAACACATCGCCGGGATAGGCTTCACGTCCCGGTGGACGACGCAGCAGCAACGACACTTCACGATAGGCAACAGCCTGTTTCGAAAGGTCGTCATAAATCACTAGCGCATTACGTCCCGTATCTCGGAAATACTCGCCTATTGCAGCTCCTGCGAAGGGTGCGTAGAACTGCATGGCGGCAGGGTCACTGGCAGTGGCTGCAACAACGATGGTATAGTCCATCGCCCCCTTTTCTTCAAGATTCTTCACCATATTTGCCACGGTGGAACCCTTCTGACCGCAGGCAACATAAATGCAGTAGACGGGGTCGCCTGCATCGTAGAAGTTCTTCTGGTTGATTATGGTGTCGATAGCTATTGCGGTCTTGCCGGTCTGACGGTCTCCGATAATCAGCTCACGCTGTCCGCGTCCGATAGGTATCATCGAGTCGATAGCTTTGATGCCCGTTTGAAGTGGCTGCTCCACAGGTTGACGGAATATGACGCCGGGAGCTTTACGCTCTATAGGCATATCGAACAGTTCGCCTTCTATCGGACCTTTGCCGTCGATGGGTTCGCCGATGGTGTTGATGACACGTCCCAACAAACCTTCTCCAACCTTCACCGATGCAATTCGTTTTGTGCGCTTTACGGTGTCTCCCTCGTTGATAGTGTTGGATTCGGCAAGCATCACGATACCGACGTTGTCCTCCTCCAAGTTTTGGACGATACCCTGTTCCCCCGTCGAGAACTCCACAAGTTCGCCGCTTTGTGCATTGTTCAATCCGTAGACACGGGCAATACCGTCACCGACGGTAAGGACGGTGCCTATCTCTTCCAACGAGACATTTAGGTCGACCTCCGCGAGTTGTTTCTTAAGAATGGCCGATACTTCGGCCGGTTTTATCTCTGACATATTGTGTTGTGATTTTTGATTCGTGTTTTGAGATTAGCGGGTGCTAAGAACTATAGTTTGCTTTCGTAAACGTTTTTGCTGAATTCTTTGCGTAGTTTAGCTATTGCTGTGCTTGTGCGTGCGTCGTACATGTTACCGTCAAAGGCCACACTGAACCCCCCAAGGATATTGGGGTCTATCTTGTGCTGCAACTCCACCTCGCTCCGGGTATAGTCCCCAACGGTTTGGCAGACTTTTTGCTTCGTTGCCTCATCAATGTCACCGGCTGTTACCAGTTGCGATAAGACTATGTTCTTCTCTTTGCGGTACAACTCGATGAATGAGTTCGAGATTCCTTTAAGGTTGACAGCTCGGCGCTTCTTGACGACAAATGTGAGAAATAGCATCGACAGACGCGAGACCTTGTCCTCAAACAACTCCCGCAAAATGCCGTTTTTCCTGTCTTCTCGCACCACAGGGTTAGCAAATACTACATTCAGCGTATGGTTCTCCGCACACACACTGTTCACCAGCCTCATGTCATCGTTCACCGCATCAAGTTCTCCACTCTCTGCAGCTACTAGAAACAAGGCTTTTGCGTAGTTCAGGTTTATTCTGTAATCTTCCATTTGTCAATTCAGAATTTGGCATTCTCGAGCTCTTTTGAGACCAGTTCGCTCGCTTTTTCTTTGTCCAAGAGTTCTGCCTTGATGAGTTTTTCGGCAATCTCTATCGACAAATTGGCTATCTGGTTCTTGAGGTCATGCATTGCCTTGAGTTTCTCGTAGTTGATGTTCTCTTGTGCATTCTCTACTATGCGGTCGGCCTCTGTCGTAGCCTTTGTACGGGCTTCCTCTATTATCTGCTCCGATGTCAGTCGTGCGTTACGTAAGATTTCGTCACGCTCCAGTTTGGCTTTGCGCAACAGTTCTTCGTTGTCTGCCTTTAGGTTGGCCATCTGTTTCTTGGTCTCCTCGGCTGCATTAAGTGCATCGTCGATGGCTTTCGCTCGCTCTTTCAGAGATTTTAGTATTACTGGCCACCCCCACACAAACAGGATGACTACTAGAATCCCGAACGCTATCAGCATCCAAAATATTACTCCTAATCCGGGACTTACTAAGGGATTGTTCATAATGTATAGATAGTAATGTTTAATGTTTTATCTTAAACGGCTTGGTGCTGACAACCCATCGTCGACAGCACCAAGTCGATATGATGGTTTACATAACCACCATCAGGAGGCAGATCACCACAGCGAAGAATGCAACACCTTCGACAAGTGCAGCAGCGATAATCATCGTGGTTCTGATTGTGCCGGCAGCTTCTGGTTGACGGGCAATGCCCTCCATGGCTCCCTGGCCGATTTTTCCGATACCGAGTCCTGCTCCAATAGCACTGAGACCGGCACCAAAACCTGCTCCAAGCACGCCAAGCGACTTGGCTGCCTCATACAATAATGTTAATAAGAATGACATAATACAAAAAAATTTATGTGTTTATAAGATAAAATAATTCTCTAATTACTAGAATAATAGTGCGTTATTGGTATACATATAGGCATCTGATTAATCGTGCAAATTTACAAAATATTTTTATATACAGTGTTTTTTTTAGTGTAATGGAAAAAAATATTATTTTAACCTTAAACCTTTACTAAATCGATACTATAATGCAGCCCGACATTTTCGCGACGTGCCATTGCCTGCTTGATGATGAGATAGGCACAGGCTATCAGGTTGCGTAACTCCGCCAGCGGCTCTGCGAGCACACTGCGGTTGTACAGCTCTTCAGTCTCACGGAAGATAAGGTTCAGACGATCGAAGGCACGCTGCAGACGCAAGTCGCTGCGGACAATTCCCACATAGTTGGACATTATTTCCTGCAACTCTTTCTTTGTCTGTGTAATAAGCACCATTTCCTCGTTCAGTACCATACCTTCGGCATTCCAGTCAGGAAGCTGAGAATTGACCTTCGCAAGTTGCGACTTTGCATCCTTGCCCATTGTCGTCACAACACGGATGGCATCCTCGGCAGCATTGTGAGCATAGACGACAGCTTCGAGCAGTGAGTTCGAAGCTAGGCGGTTGCCGCCATGCAGACCAGTGCAGGAACACTCTCCGGCAGCATATAGATGATGGATTGACGACTCTCCGTTGCGGTCTACCTTGATACCGCCGCATTGGTAGTGTGCTGCAGGACGCACGGGTATCATTTCTTTTGTGATGTTGATGCCGACTTCGAGACACTTCGCATAGATGGTTGGAAAACCATTGATAAGCTCGTTTTTGCCTATTCCACGGGCATCAAGCCAAACGTGTTCCACACCGGCCTGCTTCATCTCGTTGTCGATAGCACGGGCCACGATGTCGCGCGGAGCCAGGCTGAGTCTTTTGTCGTATTTCTGCATGAACTCGTTGCCGTTGTGGTCCTTCAGGATTGCTCCAGCACCTCGCATAGCCTCGGTGATGAGGAACGCAGGTTTTTCGGCAGGATTGTAGAGCGACGTGGGATGGAACTGCATAAATTCCAAATCTTTGAGCACGCCGCGTGCGCGGTGCACCATTGCCACGCCGTCGCCAGTGGAGATGATGGGCGTGGTGGTGGTGGTATAGACGTTGCCCATACCGCCAGTGGCCAGCAGGGTCACTTTGGCCAGATAAGTGTCTATCTCGTTGGTGATGCAATTGAGGGCATACACACCATAACACTCAATGTCGGGCGTATGCTTTGTGACGCGCTGGCCCAGATGGTGCTGGGTGATGATATCGATGGCAAACTGGTTTTCTTTAAGCTCGATGTTGGGATGGTCGTGGACAGCCTGAAGCAGACCGCGTTCTATCTCGGCACCGGTGTTGTCCTTGTGGTGCAAGATGCGGAACTCCGAATGGCCACCTTCTCGATGCAAGTCGAACTTGCCGCCTTTCAACTTGTCAAATTCCACGCCGTAGCGCACCAGCTCCTCGATGCGCTGTGGAGCCTCGCGGATTGTCATTTCAACCACCTCGCGGTCGCAGATGCCGTCGCCGGCAACGAGGGTGTCGGCAATGTGCTTGTCAAAACTGTCGGTGTCGTACATAACAGCAGCGATGCCGCCCTGCGCATATTTTGTCGAACCCTCCGACGCATCGCCCTTGGTCAGGACGCACACCTTGCCGTATTCGGCCACTTTGAGGGCAAAGCTCAAGCCTGCAATACCCGAGCCAATAACAAGAAAATCAACTTGATGACGCATACAATTTAACTTAATTGATGTTTCAGTTCTTTGTTTTTCAAAGTGCAAAAGTACACATTTCCGCTGATTTGGCAAAATAATAATACATTTAATATGTCGTATTTCCGTTACATCGCAAACTGGCAGGAATGCTATGGGTTGCATCACAAGACGCTAGGAAAGAAAGTTATTTCACTGACACTCAATGCCTATCCTTAATCATCTGCGTTATTGGCAATAGTGGCTGTACTTGTAACCACTCGGGTTCTTCAGAAAGCTCCGCTGTCCCTACAGCAACAATCAAGCAGCAGGCAGAGGCAGCGGTGCTGATTATATGACTTGAAATCTGTCAGTTTTTACCCGTCCCACCACAGCGGCTACAACGGCCCGAACCGCCGCAGTACTTGCATTTCTTGAATCCGTCGCACCAAGAGCATTTTACATAACTGCCGGGACCATCCGGAACTAAAGGAGTTTTCAATATACCCTCGCCTCTGCACGTTGCACACACACCGCGGCCCTGACAGTAATAGTTGTGGAGAGCCTGGCTATAATCGCCCCTGCCGCAGCATTTCCCTGAGCCAAGACACAGTTTACATCTCTTCTCTTGCTGTGTCCCGCTTTTATTGCCGTTTTTGTTGCTGCCAGAGTTGGCTGCAGTTTCAAGCGAGGAGGATTTATGAATTGATTTGGAATTGTATTTCTTGGCAAACTCTTTAGATTCAAACAGCTCCTTTGTTCTCTTTGTCTGTTCGACCAAAGACACCGTGGAATGGACCAGGTCTTTTACCGACTGATTTAACTGTACTCGTGACGCCATAGCTTTCTTAAGATTAGTAGCTTGATAATAACCCTCCTTCTCAGCGGCATTGTAGTATTGGATTGCCTCTTCAGGGTGCTGACCATACAACCCTCCAAGGTTTAGTTCGTGATAGCGGCCCACTTCTGTGATAGAGGGTGGGTAGCCCAGAGCACATCCTTTCTCAAAATAGGGATAGGCCTCTTTGAATCCACTGGCGCTAACCAAGGCACCCCCCATAATAAGGTTGGCATATTCTGTGGCCATACCCGCTGCGTGAGCGGCCGGAGGATAATTGGCATCAACAAGCGGCTGCAGCATCTTGACGGCACGCTGGCACATCTCCTTCTGGTCTTTGTCGGCATAAAGTTTTCGCTGTGAAATAAATGTGGCCAAATCCACCACCGCAGGGAAAAATTTTCTTTCCGCGGCATTCTCAAAAAACTTTGCCGACTCCTCTTTTGTGTTGATATTGTTGTATTTGATAAAGGCTTGGCGATAATATTCGAAACCGACAGAGTCGAAAGTGTTGTCATTTATGGTATTGATGATATACTGTGCACAATATATCAAGGGGAACAGGTCCTCCTTGGCACTCATCCTCATTGCTGCCTGACAATAGTCTATAGCTAATATGGGGTCAAAGTATTTCGGCCCTCCGAACAGGCACAGCCGTGCCAGATTGCCACACTGGGCCGAGTCGATAGCTGCAGAAAGACAAGCATACATAACGGCATTATCGAAATCCTCCTGGCTGACATAATAAAAGAGCAGATTATTGTATACCACCGTTTGCTCGTAAAGCATATTCTCTGCCAGTTTGCCATCGGCTTTCATATAATAGTATATCGCCGAGTCGTAATTAGGATAGTTGCTGCGTCGCATATAAAAATCCGCGATATAAAGGTTGCATAAACCCTCTTCCTCTGGGTGAGACTTTTTCACATCGCGAAAGCTGTTGACGATGCCTTCTTCTTTTTTGTCCTTGTGGTTGCTGGTTAAAAGAGAGACCGACTTGCTTTGGATCTTCTTCAACTCTTTGCTGTAGTACTTGGAATTGTTCCATTTTGTATTTTGAGCCTGAACGAGATCTGTCGTCAAGAACACCATAAATACCAAGACCGCAACTATAAAGCATTTTTTCATACCATTTGCCCTAGTTCGTGCCGGGTGCAACTTTTAAAATCCACGGCTCGATGGGAAAAGGAAACACGAAAGAAAGTGGAGCCATCCATTACAACCCTATTTCCAATGTGAGGGCTGGACTCCCTTTGCCATAAATAAAGTTCCATTTCATGAGTCGTTTTCTCGCCTCAGCATACAAGCAAGCTTGTCTGCATTCGGCTTATCGAAAACGTTCGAATGATTCGCTCCACTTGAATGTATCACAGATGCATACGTGTACAAACAATCAAGAGTACTCAAACATCTCTATTCCTTATGGCTAAAAGTGAAGTGTCCAGTTTCACATTGTTGGAATAGATCGCAAATGCGCTTTCTCGGCAAACTAATTCTTGCAGTTTGCGGATACAAAATTACGCATAATTTTCAAATTACATAATGATTATTTCTAAAATTTTTGAAAGTGCAATGGCTTTATCCAAATTCACAACCTTCTAAGCGCCACTTACTCAGCATACAACAAAAATAATTCACAAATTTTGCGAATACATCAAAAATAATTAGTACCTTTGCATTCGAATTGCAGACTCAGTGATATGGAGATACACTTTGAGAAAGAATACCTTTCCGAATTATACTACACTGCCAAAACAACCGACAAAAAGCACCGTTTTCAGCCAACAATTGTCAAACGATACATCCGTACGATTGACATAATGGAATCGGTGCAAAGCACAGAAGACCTGTATCGGTTCAATTCGCTGAACTACGAAGTTTTGAGTGGCGACTTGAAAGGGTTCGAATCAGTGCGCATAGGCGACAAGTACCGTATCGTTTTTCGGAGTGAGAAGATTGTTTTCAACACAGTGTTGACAATCTGCAACATAATTGATCTAACGAACCATTATAAATAATAAATAGTAGAACTATGGCAAAATTAGGATATTCAGCAATACCGACCCATCCAGGCGATGTATTGAAAGACGAACTTGAATCGAGGGGCATTTCACAACGCGCTTTCGCCAAGTCTGTGGGCATGTCATACTCCGTTCTGAACGAAATACTGAACGCACATAGGGGACTGACAACGACCACTGCGCTACTTTTCGAAGCTGCTTTGGGACTACCGGCCGACTCACTTCTGGCCATTCAGACAAAATACAACCTTCAAACAGCACGCAAAAAAATCGAAACTATCAGCTGGATGGACAGCATTCGCCAGTCAGTGGCTGTACTGTAATTATTCGGTTTACGACTTTCAATTTCTTTTCAGATACTGGATGTCGGAGGCTTCGATGAGGTGAAACTGCAGGGCTTTGGCGATGCGGGCGCCGCTTTTGTTGACGATGCCGAGCTTGCGAGACAGTTCTTTTTGTTTCTCTTGAACAGACTTGTCGGTTTCTTTCCAGCCTGTCAGTCGCATTGCTATCTCCTGCGCAGTACAGCCTGCCGCCTCAAGTAGCAGTATCTGACGCTCCTCCTCATTGACCTCTTCATTGAAAGGCTCGTGCCGCTCTTGCTCTATGTATAGTTCGGCAGCCTCTTTGATGGTTAGCATCACAGGATAATTGAAATAATACTCCTCTCCGCGCTCCAGACAAGATATGGCTCGTAGGATGTTCTCGATAGAAAAACCTCCCACCGCATTCTTGCTGACAAAGGCATTCGCTCCCTTCTGAAGGGCCTCGAAGACCACACTGCCGATTTCTTTGATGCGACTCTCGCGTTTGGAGCTCGCATTTCGTTCCGTCCCTCCGTGCAGCGGATTGTCGAAACGTCCCGAGATGATGATAATCTTTATGTCGTGTCCGTCCTGGCTCTTGTATTGACGCCTCACTCGTTCGGTAATGGTTATACCTCCCGTGGGTTCGCCCTGAAACTCCATATCGACCAGCAAATAGTCGGGATTAGGCTGCAATGGGTCGTTCAATGCTGCAAACAACTGGGAACCGTTGGCAAAGGTTTCAAGTACTTCGACCTCCTTTTGCTGCACCTCGCCGTCATCGTTCACGTGGCATTCCACAACGGCGTGACGCTCGTTGATCTCATATTTTATCGCTTTGCGGATGATGGGCTCATCATCGACAATCATTACGGACAGTTTATTGCTCATGTTTTATTATTTGTTTATAAGTTGTTGCATTGCTACCCCTCCGCCTGTGGGCACCTCCCCTAAACAGGGGAGGAACTCTGTACTAAAAAATGGAAAACGGATCCTTCTCCCTTGACACTTTCGGCCCAGATGCGGCATCCGCGCAAAGTGTTGTCATCGTGTTTCTTAATGATGTAACGACACAATATCAGCCCGAACCCCGAACCGTAGGGTGCATCGTTGGGAGTAGTCCGTGCCTTCTTGTCTGTCCGAAACAGGTTCTCTATTTCATCATTCGTCATTCCGCATCCTGTATCGGCAACAGCGACTTCCACAAATCGCTCATCGTCGCTATATCTGATCGCTGTTACTCTCACTTCACCTTGCTCCGTGTGTTGGATTGCATTGTTGACCAGATTGCGCAGAAGAATCTCGAGCAGCTGCCTGTCGCCCGTCACTATAAGGGGGCTGGCAGCAAATGAGACTTTCAGTTGCTCGCCACGGAAGTTGTTCACACTAGCCTCTACGCTGTCGAACACCTCCTGCAACCCGACAGTCGTGCAGCGGAATTGCAAACCGCTCGGGATAGAAAGGTTAGTCCAGTTCTTGATGTTTTCAAATGTGCGTATAAGCTGGCTTGTGACTTCGCGTTTCAGCTCGTCAGGTAGGTTGTCGTTTTGAAGGTAAGAGATGAAAGGATTGATATCGTGACGCAAAACCGAAAGACAAGTCTCCACATTAGCTATTCGTTCCACATCCTGCTTTTGGGCGTTCTGCAGCTGCTCGGTTTCGTGCTGCAGTGCCTTTGTACGCCGGCGGAGCAGAATAAGCGACACTACCAGTCCAAGCAACATGACAAACAATATAAGGATGAAGACCTTGAATGTGATGTTGTGTTGATGTGCTTCGTTCAGCTCGAGTTGCAGTAGGAAGTCGGCCTTCTCGTTCTGCTTTATGTAGTTGAGTAGCGCTATCACTTTGCTGCTCCATTCTGCTACCTCATCTTGCGAGGTGGCACACCCAGAGGTCAGAAGACCTTCGTAGAGCATGGACTCCAATTTCGGAGCTACTCCCAAAAGAGTCGTATCCACTAAGGCTTCGGAGAAATAATCGCGAGCCGACAGTGTGTCACCGTGAGCCATACAGAAACGCCCCGTGGCTACTATCGCCGCAAGTCGCTGATAAGGGTCGTCATGCAGGAAAAACAGAGATGTCGCCTCGGTGAGAAACGACCGTGAAAGAACTGTGTTGTCGACAGATTGCAAAGCAGAATCACCTGCGGGTGAAAAATTGAACACATCCTCTACGAAGTCGCAAATCTCTCCAAGTGTCGATGCATTCTCACTCCATGTCTCATACCCGATAGAGGGGCTCCACAGCATAAATCCCAACATCTGGTAGGTGTCGGCCAGATGCCATGTGCTGAAACGAGTGCTGTCGGCAAGTAGCATCAGGTTTTCCATACAGTAATGCAACGCCTTGCACAGATACTCTTTCTGCTTCACACTGTCGTTGCAGAGAGCATAGTAACCATACGCAATGGCATAGTTGAATGACATATCCTCTGCAAAGTCGCATCGCAGCTGACCGTACAACCCCTCCATGCGGGTCATCAGTTCGGACTGCTGGTATTGCGACTTGTTGCGGTAATGGTAGTTGAGTGTTGTCGTCGTGATGTAAAACTCGCTCTTCACTAGATCGTACAGGAAGCGGTTCTCCACTTTACGATTCAGTATGCCGGAATTCTCAATATCGTACAATATCCGGTACGAACCCGCAATGTCGCAGTTGCGTTGCAACAAGCGGGCCTTGATGAGACGTGCCAGAGTTTGTTCTACCTCTTTGTTGTTGCATTTGCCCTCATAACACAGTACTGAATCAACATAGACATTTGCCGAATCATGCATTGCACGGTTGCTGAACGAGCAGGCCAGATTGTTCCAGCTCCGCAATAGGCCGTCGTCGTATTCCGGCAGGCTGTCACACACATACTCTACCGCCCGTCGCGCAAATTGCTCACTGCGAGCCGCATCGTTGAACCGATCCTTGAACGATGCCTTGTTCAGCGCATCCACCTTCGAACGCTTCAAACCGTCAACAGAAGACTCCGGATGCCTACATCCTACTAACGATAGCAATAACAATAACGATAACGAAATTGATTTAATTCTCATTTTTTCTTCATTTCACAGTTCTTAGATTACTATCACAATTATCAAAAAAAAGACGCCCTAGCACTGTGTGGTGGGACGTCTTGAGAGGTCGCTTCCGGATTTGAACCGGAGTAGCAGGTTTTGCAGACCTGTGCCTAGCCCCTCGGCCAAACGACCTTTTTGTGCTGCAAAATTACACCTTTTTGACAATATGGCAAATTTTTTTTGACCCTCCCCAAAAAGTTTTTGTTTATCTCGCTGAAAAAGTGAATAATCGCTGGTACAAAAAATCCTCATCTCTCTCCCTAAATCAGCACAAAATGTTCCCCTGTTTTACCAAAAAAAACGAAAAATCCAGTTTTTTTTCTATCTTTGCAACAATGAATGTAATCACTCTTACTGAACTCGACTCACCGCAACTGGATGTCTTTTCGCGACTTACCGAAGCCCAGTTGCGTAACCGTCTCGAACCCGAAAAAGGTATCTTCATTGCCGAAAGTCTAAAAGTAGTACGTGTTGCCCTCGAAAACGGTCTGCAGCCACTCTCCTTTCTAGCCGAACACAAATACGTTGAACAGCAGATTGCTCCGCTGTTCAACTCCGGCAATCCGAAAATAAAAATCGAAAACCCAGACATACCTGTCTATACAGGCTCTCGCGAGATGCTTAGCTCACTTACAGGTTATGAGGTGACTCGGGGGGTTCTTTGCGCGATGCAGCGACCGCATCTCCCCTCGGTCGGGGAAATATGCACCGGAAAAAAACGCATTGCCGTCATGGACTCTGTCGTCAACTCCACCAATACAGGTGCGATTTTTCGCGCTGCCACTGCTTTGGGTATTGAAGCTATCCTCCTTACTCCCACATGCTGCGACCCCCTCAACCGTCGCAGCATACGTGTCAGCATGGGGACTGTCTTCCAGTTGCCGTGGTGCTTTCTCGATACACAGTCCTATCCGGAATCACTTCGCCGCATGGGATTCAAAACTGTTGCTTTGGCCTTGAACAACAAGGCTATTAGTATCGATGACCACGCTTTACAGAGAATAGAACGCATGGCCATTTTGATGGGTACCGAAGGTGACGGTCTCTCCCCCTCGATTATTGACAGTTGTGACTATGTGGTCAAAATCCCCATGCAGCATGGAGTTGACTCCCTCAACGTCGCAGCTGCTGCCTCCATTGCCTTCTGGCAACTCCGCAACTGAGTAGGAATGATTAGAGGTTCGGCGAGTCGATTTTTGCGTATTTCCTTGCGTCGGATAACACAGTGGTGACATAAATAGCTGTCAGGATTATTATTATCGCAATTGCTATGATGTCGAGCGTGGAGAAGGAGTGTGAACCAACTGTCAGGGTGTACGATACGAGCGATGGGAATGCTATAAGAAACGTATTTGCAATGATGATAATCAGTCTAAATTCAGTAGGGCCCAGTTTTGCATACGTCAGACGGAACTCATTCTTCAGATGAGCGTTGATGCTGACGTTGATTGTCATAAAAAGATACAGAATAAATACTATAAGCGAAAGTCGCAAATCCACCAGCGGTGACAGACCAGCACCGACGAACATAAACGCTTCATTGATGCAGTCGACGGTGTGGTCGAGATAGTAACCGTATAGGGGTCGTTGACAGTTTCGCACACGTGCCAGTGTTCCGTCGAGCGAGTCGCCGTACCAATTGATTATCAAACCTGCGGAACTTAACCATAGCCACCCGATGCCGTAATGAGTCAGATAGAACCCCAGTCCCGTCAGAAAAGCACCTACAACACCCACCATGGTGAGTTGGTCGGAAGTAACCCAACGTGGTTGCCGTTCGGCAAGCCAGACAAGGATCTTCTTCTCTATACCGTTGATGAGAGAAGTCTGTATACGTTCGCTTTGCTTAATTTGTTCCATATTCTTATAATTGTGATGATATTACCGATGCTAGTTTTTCTTTTATTTTCTGAATGACAGGTCGCTTCTTCCATTCCGATAAGTCGATATATGTCGAACAACCCTCATCGTCAAGAAAAATGTCACGTTGTTCTTTGACGCAGGTCTCGTCATGAATGACAGCCGCAATTTCGTGACAGAGGCGATAACTCCGAGGATCGATGTTGCAAGAACCTATCATGGCAACCCTGTCGTCACAGACGATAGTCTTTGCGTGAAGATAACCTTTGTCGTAGTGTCCTATTTTGGCTCCTGCCTCCAGAAACTCCGCGTAATGTTGCTTTGTAGCCAATTGTGTTGTCTCGCCTCGATCGCCGCGAGGAGGTTGCAGTATGCGTAAATCCACACCACGTCGAACAGCAGCCAGCATAGACCTCTTTACCTCTCGCGGAGGGATGAAGTAAGGTGATTCAAACCAAATGTAATGCTCCGCACTGTCGATTATCTCTATGGTTTTGTCCATTATGCAGTAACTCTTGCTAATCGGGTTAGAAGTGATAATCTCGACCGGCGACTCGCTCCTATCGTCGCCTAAAGGATAGTATTCGCACCCATTCACCATTTGCTTGGACGCTGTATTCCAGTCTGTCAGAAATGATAACTGTACCCCTCCCGCTGAGGATCCTTCAATCCGTATCATTGTGTCGCGCCAGCATCCCCAGTCTAGTCCGTTCAGATAGCGCTCCGCTACGTTCATCCCGCCAAGATACGCTATCCGGCCGTCGATTACTATCGTCTTGCGGTGATTACGATAGTAGTTGCTCCTTTTGAAAAACGGCAGGAACAACGGCTCATATCCTACCGTCTCTACGCCTTTGGACTCCAAATCGCGATACAGGGTACGCCATTTGTGACAGCAGAAGTCATCGTATAGCAAACGTACCGGAATGCCGGCTTTTGCACGTGACGACATCACCTCTCCAATCATTCGTCCTACACTGTCGTCTTCAAATTTGAAGAACTGCATATGTATATGATGCTCTGCAGATTGTATGTCTGTAAGCAGAAAGTCCAAAAATGCCCTAAAATTCGTAAATGTCCTTATCGACTCTTTCATACCTAGTTACCATGTCGTTAACCTTTATGCCTTACTCATAGATGCAAGCACAGAGTATAACCTCTCGGCTAGCATCATACGGTCTGAGTGTGCATCGCCTGTGACACAATACGCTACAGCTGGAGCAATACTCATAGTGCGCCGTTTTTTATTTATATATACAGGTATGAAGCGCAAGGTCTCGCCCGTACGGTTGTAGAAATCCTGTCCCAATTTCGCAAATCCATTGTACAAAGTCCGCAAATGAGAAGCTTGACGACGTTCCGTATGAATATTTCTGTTGTTTTTCCTCGGATGCTCTGGAAAAATAAGCAGATTTTCTCCGGCGACAAGAGCGTCGACACTCTGCTTCAGAGTTTCCACCACCCCGCGGCTGCCGTTTTTGAACACAGGAATAGGATTGAAATCGTTGAGCATTATAACAGCGCGATGAGCAATACCCTCGACGACCTTATGACGAAATCTTCGTCCGAACATACGGAACTTGCGCCCGATTATGCGGTTAAGATCTCTGTAACACTCTTTCGCATTCAAGGCACAACTGTCTATCCATGGACGGAATGAGCCAGGTAGGTTCAGCACCGCCGCTACAGGGCCGAAAAAAAAGCCGTGATTGCATACATACACTACAGGACCCTTGTCATCCGGCAGATTGCTCTGACCCTCAATTCTCAGCGTCGCAAACGGACGTACTAGACTCATCAGCAACCGCACCCACGTACGGTGACCGTCATCCTTGGCAAAGATGATGCGGTCGTTGATACCAAAATTGAGCAGTCCTGAAAATAACATTGAAATCAAGTCGCACGTCACTGCTCCTAATCCCAATAGCCAGTGCAGAACCTGGATAAGCAGAAAACGCAGCAGATATACTCCCGCAGTAGAAATGTTGAACATCAACAGTCTCTTTAGGAAACCCTTACGTGGATTATTGCCAATATTTTCACGCCAAACAAAAACCGAGAATAGTGTAAAGTCGACAACAATAGAACATTCAAAAGCAAGGATCGGAGCTAGAAAGAATTGTGTAAAACGAGTATGAAACAGTATATCAGATAATAGCCACAGTGTTAGCAACTCTACAGCTGTACCTGGTGCATTACATATTGAAAAACCGACAAAACGTCGCAGTTTCGATTTTTTATCCTTGTTCATTGGTTTTACACTTCCCGCATCTAACATCAGTTCTTTCCGATTGCAAAATTACTAAGACACTTACATCTCATCTCTTTACAAAAAATTAAAAATGCAAAAATAGGTGTTGAAGAATAAAAATAAAGTCTTGAATCGTAAATTATTTGTAATAGATTACACAATAACATTTTCTCATTCGCGTTAATTAATGTAAAAAAGCAAGCAATATTTGCGTTATATGTTTTTTAAACGATTGATATTAACGGTGCTGGCGGTCGCAGGATTGATCCTGCCTGTTACAGCCCGTGCGGCGGAGGCAGTATCTTCCTGCACAATCGAAAATGTCAGTCAGAATAATAACCGCCCCCAATGGAGCGACCTCGGTATGGAACATATCTTGGCCGTTTGCGGGCAGTCCAATATTACTCCCCCCTCGCCAGTGCGACTCGCCAGTCAAGGACGCAGATTGTCAGGTGGTAACAGCAACTCGTCGAATAGCCCAGAGATGGCATCGCCGCCCGTCGACAACCACCGCACCGTGCTGCAAGTCGCACATCTCCATGTCTCATATACGAGGGGCTTCCTTTATATTATCCGCTGTCTAAGACTCTGATTTTTTCTGTTTCATAGGTCGCACCCAGCTGGTTATACACAAACTCAGCACTGTCGGCACCTCTCGCTCGACAGACAGTTTGTGCGACCCTAATCTGTATTTTAGTTCAGAGTGTCGTCTATACAACCGACGACACGGGATTATCGTATTAGAAAATATACGCTAACCGTTAATTAATGATTAATACTAAATGGAATATATCAGAAAACAAATCTATTCCCGACCAGAGATAAGCCGCACCCTCTTGCCGCTCTGGTGGGCATGGGGAATGACATTGGTCGGAATCCTTTGCGGTGTGGCAATGTTGATATTCAAAGACACATCTGCGGGACTCTCGTCTCTCTTTGCCGGAGGTGCTGTCATCGGTGCATGCAGCTTTGTGACGGTACTTTGCTATTACACATTCGGCGACAGCCAACGCCCATACAGCAAAGAACTCCACGCTGTACTCGAACCCTCCTACGCCTACTATCCTTCTGCCGCAGAAAAACAGATAGTAGCAGCTCTTCAGGCTAACGACGAAGTCGCCCTCGAAGCCGTCAAACGTCAAGCCCGGCCGGAACTGGCACTCGTACGCTACAGCGACAGCGAAGAACGTATCTTCTATTCACAGTTAACACGGGTCGAGAGAAAAAACTATATTCCTCTCACCGAGATATTTGTAAACAAAATAAAATAAAACTGAAATGAAAACAATCGAACAATATATCGAAACCGATTTTTCCGACAAAATCTCACGGAAAAGAAATTCACCGATTGTGGCACTGCTTATCCTCGTCGTCGGCATCGCTATGCTGGTGCTGCTGCGCACCGTCAGAATGGACGATACCTTGTCAGCTACATGCCTGACCGTCGGTATCATTGCTACCGCTATAGGTGTCATCCTCACAGCTATGAATTTCTCAGGAGCAATGACCCACTATGTCTACCTCCCTACATATAGTCGTATGCGCGACAAGAATGTGTATGTCAGCAGCGATGACTACAAAAGTATCTCTCAGGCCGTCAACGACGGCAATCTACAGCCGCTGACCGGCATCCGCCCCCTTGTTAGCTCCAATTCAGCACTGAGAGTCCTCGCCAGCAACGATGGAGAATGCGTCATCGTTCAAGCCCTCAGAGATCAGGGAGGTCACTTTGAACCCGAAACCAATGTATATGTATTCTCCGGCACATCAGCAGCAGCATTGCTCTATCTGGTTAAATAACTCCCACACCTGTATATAGAGCAAAAACAGAGGGCGTCTTTTTGGGGTGCCCTCTGTTTTTGTGTAGGTTTGACCTACCCTTCAGTCACTTCGTGACAGCTCCCCTAAACAGGGGGGCAGCCCAGAGTGGGTCTTACCGCACTATCGTCATCTCCTCTATAAGGTTCTTCGCACCGGCGTATTTGTCGATGACCCATAGCATATAGCGGCTGTCGAGACAGATGCAGCGCTGCAGGTTCTCCTCGAAGTCGATGTCGCCCGACATGGCTTCGCTGTTGCCGTCGAAAGCAAGTCCAATAAGGTTGCCTTCTGCATCCATTACAGGGCTGCCACTGTTGCCACCGGTAATGTCGTTGTTGGTGATGAAGCAGGTGACAAGCTCACCCTTGCTGTTAGCGTAAGGACCGAAATCACGTGCCGCATAAAGGTTCTTGAGACGCTCGGGTACGATGAACTCGCTGTTGGAGGGGTCTTCTTTCTCAATGACTCCCTTGAGGGTGGTGTAATGACTGTATGCAACGGCGTCACGCGGATCGTATGCTTTCACGTTGCCGTAGGTGAGACGAATGGTGGAGTTGGCATCGGGACACATCAGCTTCTGGCTTTCATTGATTTGCATTATTCCGTCGGTGAAGTCACGTATGCCTCGTTGCAAACCGTCTGTACTTTCTTTCGGAATCATGCTGTTGACTTCGATGTATTTGTCGTAGGCTCCCTTGCCTGCCAGATAGAGCGGGTCTTTTTCCAATTTCTTCAAGTCGGGTTTTTGCATGAATTTTGAAAAACTCTCCTTTGTCGAAAACAGGGATTTGGCGAAGACATCGTCGACATACTTGCTGAAGTTGCCTTTGTATTTCTTGTCGGCAGTGATGATGAATTCCGGCATGTATTGCATCTCCATGTTCTTGTAGACATATTCAATCATCGCCGCCATGAGGCGTTTTTCGGTATCTTTGTTGTAGTCTTTGTAGAAGTCAGCACCCATCTTGTTGACACGTTCGATGATGAAGTCGTGTTTGTCAGCATAGCGAGCGTCGTTTAGCAACTCAAGGTTTCTGTAGAATTTATATGCCTGGAACATCAATTCCGGACCTGACAGCAATCCTTCTGCTAGATAGGTACTCGCTGCTTCGTAAGGTGCACGGTCGGCATAGCCTTTTTTGATAAGCATCAGAGCTTTTGCGTATTTCGGGTCTTTGCCGACAGCCCATGAACTGAACTGACGCTCTATATTGCGTTTTACCTCCATTGTGTTGAGGTTCTTCAAGGCTTTGTTCTGTTCGTTGCTGTATTTCCAGTAGTTAGAGCAGCTGGCGTATTTCGATGCGTATTTGATCTTGGTCTCTTGGCTTGCAGCCATCTCTTCACGAAGTATGTTAATCTTCACGGTTCGTATCTCGTAGCGCAGCTTATTGGTGATATTCATGGTCTCTTCAAGACCGTAGGAGGTGAGGAAACGGTCGGTGGTTCCGGGGAATCCCATAACCATAGCGAAATCGCCATCGTTAAGTTCGCGATTGCTTACAGGTAGGTGGTGTTTCGGTTTCAGGGGTATGTTGTTTTCCGAGTAGTCGGCAGGGTTGCCATCGGGTCCGGTATAGATGCGGAACATTGAGAAGTCGCAGGTGTGGCGTGGCCAGGACCAGTTGTCGGTGTCGCCACCGAATTTGCCCATAGAGGAGGGCGGAGCACCGACGAGGCGTACATCCTTATAAATCACATGGACGAAGAGGAAGAACTGGTTGCCGTTAAACATCTCTTTGACTTGAGCGTTGTAGATGGTTCCCTCTGTTGCTTTCTTGGCGAGTTTGTCGCTGACTTCCTTGATGGCACGGGCTCTTTCACTCTCGCTCATGTCGTCGCTGAGGGCGGCTTTGACTTGTTCAGTCACATCTTCCATTCGCACAAGGATGGAAGCTGTGAGCCCCGGATTAGGCAGTTCTTGGTCTTTGCTATAGGCCCAGAAGCCGTCACGCAGGTAGTCGTGACCTACTGTCGAATGCTCCTGTAACTTCCCGTAGCCACAGTGATGGTTTGTCGACATAAGACCTTGATCGGAGATGATCTCGCCTGTGCAGAAATGCCAGAAGGGATGTCCGTCGTTGCCAAGTCCAACAATGGCATCCTTAATGCAGTTTTGGTTGACGCTGTAAATATCTTCTGCGGTGAGTTTGAATCCTGCTTTCTGCATATCGGCATAGTTCTTGCCGAGAAGAGAGAGCAGCCACATACCTTCGTCAGCTCTTGCAATGCAGGGCAGTGCAATCAGCAAGCCGAGAGCCAATACTATTGATTTAATTCTCATTTTTACTGGTTTTTAGAAATTAATTAATTGTATTTTAAATATTTGAATCCATGGATATAATATGAACACGTCTGCAAATTTACAAAAAAATAAAAAATGAATTCATTAAAGAAAAAATAAAAGTTATCAACAGTGATAATGGTTGCCATTCCTTTGCCCTACGAGTACCTTCTTTAGATAGGGGAATAACTGGTATATAATTTATAATCAGCGTGTTAATTATTGGATTTGGTTTGATTGAAACTTTTTTTCAGAAGAGTCGTAAAAGCGATTGAATTGTAATTTTTTGGAAATAGTTAACAATATTTTGGAATAATTTGGTTTTTTTTGGAAAATTTGTTGTATTTTTACGCTTTGAAATTAATTAGGCAAAAATGTCGTTACTGCTTGGTATAGAATATTGTAAGCTGGATAGCAACGGTCGCTTCAAGTTTCCAATCGCGATGAAACGCCAATTGGATACGGAGGACTGTCGTTTTGTTATTAGGCCAAGTATCTATGCCGAGTGTTTGGAATTGTGGCCATATGCCAGTTTTGAGGCGGAAATAGCACATTTACAAAAAGAACTGAACCCCTATTCTATCGAAGACCGCAAGTTGCTGCGCAAACTCAGTGCAGGCAACATTGTTGAGATGGACGCCAATGATCGTCTGGTGATTCCTAATGAGCAACGCTCCAGAGCGAAAACTTCCAAAGACCTTGTGCTACAGTCGACAGGAAATTTCATTGAAATTTGGGATTACGACACTTATTGCCGTATGAATGAAGTGGAGTCTGATTTTGCCAACAGGATAGACAAACGGTTAGGAGGAGAGTCTCAGCATGTATCAGCAGAAGAATAGCACTATTGCAAACAATGAGAGGGACCTACCCCTCAGTCACTTTGTGACAACTCCCCTAAACAAGGGAGCAGTCCAAAGTGGGTACCATGTACCTGTAATGCTTGATGAGTGCATGGAAGGATTGAACGTACGACCCGATGGAGTGTATGTAGACGTCACTTTCGGAGGTGGCGGACATTCGCGTGCTATGATGCGACTGCTTGGTCCTGAGGGGAAGTTGTTCGCTTTCGACAAAGACCGAGACGCTATGGCAAACGGTATCGACGACGACCGTTTTGTCCTGATCAATGAGGACTTCAGATACTTGAAGAGATTTCTTCGAGTGTACGGTGTGCGATACATTGACGGCGTGTTGGCCGATTTGGGAGTCTCCTCCCATCAGTTGGATGTGGCGGAGCGTGGTTTTTCGACTCGTTTTGACGGTCCCCTTGACTTGCGTATGGACAGCAGCAGCGGTGCAACGGCGTCAGAGCTGGTGAACAGATACGGTGAAGAAGAGTTGCAAAGGATTTTTTCGCTGTACGGCGAGTTGCCGAATGCCAAATCGCTTGCCCATGCCATAGTGTTGGCACGAAACGGGGGTGGTATCAATACCACAGCTCAACTCCGCGACGCAGTGAGCCGTCATCTGCCGCATGGCAAGGAGAACAAATGGCTGGCTATGATTTTTCAGGCTTTGCGTATTGAGGTCAATGGCGAGTTAGAAGCCCTGAAACAGATGTTGGAACAGGCTACCGAGATGCTGAGAGAGGGTGGACGTTTATGTGTGATATCATATCACTCGCTTGAGGACAGGCTGGTGAAGAACTATATGAAGGCTGGTAATTTTAAGGGGGAGTTGGAAAAGGATTTCTACGGTAATCCACAGGTGCCGCTAAAACAGGTTTGGCGCAAGGCCAGAACTGCATCGGAAGAAGAAATCAGCGTAAACAACCGTGCGCGCAGCGCCAAGTTAAGGGTAGGAGAGAAAGTATGAAGAGCGAAAAACTAAACAAGGTTATTGGTGGCGATATGTTGAAGTCGAGAGCGGTGTTGAAGCAGATACCGCTATTGCTGCTGATTTTGGTATTCTGTCTCTTGATGGTGGCGGTACGCTATCGGGTGGAGTCGCTTAACAAAGAGAAAGCCCAGTTGCAGAAGGAGGTGGAGTATCTGACGGAACAACGAGTGCAGATGCAGAAACAGTACCAGGAATCGATACGTATCTCAAGGATTGACAGGGTGCTGGATACCATCGGGGTAGGACTCGTGGCTGGTCCGCCATTTGAGTTGAAAGTGACAAGAGAAAAGTAAACTATGAATAGAAAGGATAACATATCACCCAAGGTAAAGATGATTTTACTGTACTTGATACTGGTTATAGTATCGGGTGTAGCCATATTGTGGGCGACAATAAAGGTGATATGGGTTGACGGCGACATGTGGCGCGAGAAGGCGGAGAGTCGTTCGATGAACTATGTGAAGCAGCAGGCACACCGAGGAAATATCTATTCAAGCGATGGCAAGATTCTTGCGACAACAGTTCCCGAATGCGACCTTTATCTCGATTTCAGTCTGCGTCCGGTGCTGAATAATCAGGGAAGAGTGAAACGAGACGATAACGGAGATACCTTATTCTATACTCCGATACACGACACATCGTTCTACAAATATCTTGACACGGTTTGCATTATCCTTCACGAGGCTTTTCCCGACTCGTCGGTGACATCTTTCCGTTCCAAGCTCGTCACGTTGCGCACTGCTGAGAGACGAGGGGGCTGCTTGCGCATAAAGAGACATGTTCCCTACTCCGACTGGGAGAAGATCTGTCGTCTGCCCGGGTGGTCGCGTGGAGTTGTGAAGTATGTCGACGGCAAGTCGGTGATACACAACAAACGATTCCATACCTACGGCAATTTGGCCGAAAGTGTGATAGGATTCAATGAGTCGTATCTTGTGGAGAAATACAGTGGGTTGGAGGGCTACTACGACTCAGTTTTGCGAGGACAGGACGGGCTGATACTCTGTCGCAGGTTGACTCGAGGCTCATGGATTCCCGTCGAAAGAGGAACCTACATTCCCGCATCGGAAAGCGATAGCGTGATGACGGACTCCATCCCGGGACATCCCGTTATCGACGGTCTGAGCATTGTCTCGACCATTGACACACGACTTCAGGATATTGCCCACTACTCATTAGAATATACACTCCGCAATTTAGGTAGTTCGGCAGGATGTGCGATACTGATGGAGGTGGAGACAGGCAATGTACTAGTATGCTCGAGCTTGGTACGCGACAGCAGCGGACGCTACAGTGAAGTACCCGACCGTAACGTACCTCTCAGCGACCTCTATGAACCCGGTTCGATTTTCAAGCCCGTATTGCTTACGGCTATGTATAATGACCCCACGTTTACACTCGATACGGCCATGGAGTTGCCTGTCGGCGTCAAACGTTTCAGCAGCAAGAGCAAGGAGGTGAAAGACCACGGTCTGCTCAACGCCAAGTACCCATTGTGGAAAGCTGTCGCGGTATCGTCGAATGTCGCTTTTTGCGAGTTAGGCTGGCGTTTCTATAATAATCGTCGCGACACGTTGCTGCAACAGGTTAAGGCAGTTTTTCCCTACCAGCGGCTCGGGGTCGACATCAAGGGACCCGAATACAACTGCCGAACACACACACTGACATACGACAACGACTTCCTGCGTTTCTGTTACGGCTACACCAGCTCAGTCTCACCGCTACGCATGGCTACGTTCTACAACGCCATTGCCAACAAGGGTCGAATGGTGAGACCGCGTTTCTGCAAAGGCATCGTCAAGGGCGACGAAATGGAGGAGTTGCCTGTAAGAGTCGTCAAGGAGAGTATCTGTTCGCCTGAAACGGCTACCGCTATCCGAGATTTGCTGGTGGGTGTGGTTGAAGGTGGAACGGGCGACAATATCAAAAACGACACATACACCATAGCAGGTAAGACCGGTACTGCCGAAACAAAGCCAGGTGCTCCTACCAGCAACGCTACCTTTGTCGGATTCTTTCCTGCCGATAACCCCAAATACACCTGTCTCGTTCTGCTGCGTGACGTCTACCGTTTCGGACGCGATGCCGCTCCGGTGTTTCAGGATATTGCCGATTGTGTCGTCTCGATAGACAAAGATTTAGACTGCAGGCCCACCATGAAGATGCTGGCCGAGATGAGAAGCAAAAACAAAAAAGGAGATATCCCAAGATATCTCCTTCCTACCGTCACCAAAGCGCCGCAGGCAGAGGTGCGACTGGTACACAGACGTCTGGGATTAGACTACAGTAATGTCACCAGGAGTTCGCTGTGGTGTACATTCCGCGAACCTGTCGATAGTCTCGGTTTGCGTGCTGCATACGTCGAATACCAGCGACCCAAGGGACAGGTACCCAACTGTTACGGTATGACGGTGAAAGATGCTCTGCTGCTTTGCCGCAGTATGGGTTTGAAGGTATCGTTTGAAGGTGTTGGCAAAGTGGTGTCGCAAGAGCCGAAAGCCCGCACACCGCTCAATAAAGGGACAATGTTGCATCTGGTATTGAGTAAGGAGTAAAGGATAAAAAGTCTTTTTTTATTATTACCGGAATATTAACGAAAAAATGAAATTAAACGACATAATAAAAGGGATTGAATGTGGAATCTTCTGCGACGGCAAGGAGATTGGTGCCGATGTTATAGACACGGTCGATGTCATTAACATTGCTTTCGACTCGCGTAAAGTCATAGAAGGCACTATGTTCGTGGCTCAGAAAGGAGTGCATGTTGACGGACATAACTACATTGCATCAGCTATAGAACAGGGAGCCCATGTGATTGTCTGTGAGGATTTGCCTGCTACTCTTGCCGCAAATGTCGTATTTCTGCAAGTGGACAACTCGGATGAGGCTCTCGGTATCGCCGCTGCCAATTTCTACGGCAATCCCAGCCGACAGCTACAGCTGGTGGGCATCACAGGTACGAATGGAAAAACCACTACTGTCACTCTTTTGCATCGTATGTTCCGCAGTTTGGGCATCCATACAGGACTCGTGTCAACCATTGTCAACCGCATTGATGACAAAGAAATTCCCGCCACACACACTACACCGGATGCTTTGGAGCTCAACAAACTACTCTCAACAATGGTAGACAACGGGTGTGAATTCTGCTTCATGGAGGTGAGTTCCCATGCCATTGTACAAAACCGCATTGCCGGTCTGTCGTTTGCCGGCGGCATTTTTAGCAATATTACTCACGACCATCTTGATTTCCACAAGACTATGGCCAATTACATAGCTGCAAAAAAGTCCTTCTTCGACAGGCTGCAGTCCAACGCTTTTGCCCTTACCAATATTGACGACAAGAACGGTATGGTGATGATACAGAACTGCAAGGCTCGGGTGAATACATACAGTTTACGTAATGTTGCCGATTTCCGCTGCAAGATAATAGAATCGACTATTCACGGTCAACAATTACAGTTGAAACTGGCAGGCAGCGGCATCGTCGACTTCTGGACTCCCCTAGTGGGGCGCTTCAATGCTTACAATATTACCGCCATCGTCGCTACTGCCATACTTTGTGGAATCCCCTCCGATAAAGTGCTTCAGACCGCCAGCAGTCTTACCGCTGCTCCCGGGCGCTTCCAATATCTGCATGCCAATGGCATCACCGCTATCGTTGATTACGCCCATACTCCCGATGCATTGCAGAATGTCATCGACACCATCAACGAGGTGCGGCGTCCCGAACAGAACCTTATCGTTGTGGTAGGCTGCGGCGGCGACCGTGACCCCCTTAAACGCCCTGTTATGGCTCGCATTGCCGCCGAGGGCAGCGATCATCTGATACTCACATCCGACAATCCTCGCACCGAAAATCCCGACAAAATACTTGACGCGATGGAATCCGGTCTCACGCTCGAACAGCGTTCCAACGCAGTCCGCATCACCGACCGCAGACAGGCTTTGAAGACTGCAAAACTCATGGCTCGTGAAGGCGATATTATCCTTGTTGCCGGTAAAGGACATGAAACGTATCAGGAAATCAATGGAGTACGACATCATTTCGACGATGTCGAAGAAATGAAAAAACTGCTATATTAACCTTAAATACACCACTCATAATTAACCATTAAATAATGTTATACTATCTTTTTGACTGGCTCGACAAAAGCTTCAATTTTCCCGGAGCGGGTGTATTCCAATACATCTCGTTCAGAGCTGCCATGTCGGTGATTACATCACTCATAATCATGCTTATTTTAGGGAAGCCCTTCATTAAATGGCTACGTAAGAAGCAGATTGGCGAAACGGTGCGCGACTTAAACCTCGAGGGACAGAAAGAGAAAGAGGGTACTCCGACTATGGGCGGACTGCTCATTCTCGCTGCCATAATAATACCCACTCTTCTTTTCGCCAAACTCGACAATATATATGTCCTCATCATGCTGGGCACTACTATCTGGCTGGGACTTATAGGTTTTTTAGACGACTATATCAAGGTATTTCGTAAAAACAAAGAGGGGTTGCGCGGCAAATACAAAATCATTGGTCAAGTGCTGCTGGGACTTGCTGTCGGGCTTCTAATCATGTATCATCCCGATATCACCATCAAGGAAAAATCCTCCGTTGAATCGTATGTGGCCACACACAATATCAATATCCAGGACAACTATGACCGTGCAAAAAGCGAGTTTTCAAAGGATCCTGTCAAGTCGACCAAGACTACTATCCCATTTGTAAAAAACAACGAACTGGACTATGCAAAAATCATAACTTGGATGGGCGACTGGGCTGAGCATTGGGTGTGGTTGCTCTATGTCGTTATCGTCATTCTAGTGGTGACAGCCACCTCCAATGCAGCCAATCTTACCGATGGCATTGACGGACTGGCTACAGGCACTTCAGCCATCATTGGCTCCACGTTGGCGGTACTGGCATGGGTGTCGGGTAATATTATCTTTGCCAATTATCTGAATATTATGTTTTTGCCTAATATTGGAGAGTTGGCCATTTTTATCACAGCCTTCGTTGGTGCCACATTAGGTTTCTTGTGGTACAATACTCATCCTGCCGAGATATTCATGGGAGACACCGGTTCGTTGCCACTTGGAGGCATCATTGCGGTTTTCGCTCTGCTCATAAGAAAAGAGCTTCTCATACCTATACTTTGTGGAATATTCTTGATTGAAGATGTCTCGGTGATAATACAGACTGTATATTTCAAACGCACCAAAAAGAAATACGGCGAAGGGAAACGAGTATTCCTAATGGCTCCACTGCATCACCACTACCAGAAAAAGGGAATAAAGGAAGAAAAAATCGTCATTCGCTTCTATCTGATCGGCATACTGTTGGCAATCATAAGTATAGTTACACTCAAACTTAGATAATCATTAACGGAAAAATACACTTTGAAATATGTACGAATCATTAGCAACACAGGGGCGTGAACGAGTCCATACCGGACTTGCCGGCATTGACAGCGCCAAGCTGAAAAAACTGCGTAACAGCCAGTTGAAAGATTGTTTCAACCTTATCGACGACATGCGTCACAAACTGGAATTCGTGGCTCGCATAAAAGGAATTTCCTTTGTTGATGACGCAGCCTCGCGTACTACCATGTCTACATGGTATGCGCTGGAAACCCTTGAAGGTTCTGTTGTATGGATTGCCAACGGAGCCATCAGCAGTGTTCAGATGTCCGCCAGTTTCAGACGTCTGCGCTCGCTGGTCGAGAAAAAAGTCGTCAAGATAGTCTGTATCGGCAATAACGAACTCTATCGCAACGTCTTTGGAGACCTAGTGACAGATATCGAAAGTGTCACCAGCATCCGCGAGGCTGTCGAAAAGGCATTCTACAGCAACATTGACAACGCAAAAATCCTCTTTTCGCCTGCCGTCGAAAACGGCATCTCATATTCAGAACAAGGCGACACATTCAAACGAGAAGTCAACGAATTGTGAAAAACAAGATTAATCGCAACAAGCTGCTCAACCCGTTAAAGGGTGATATGGCCATTTGGGTCATATTCATCGTGTTGTGCATCATTTCGTTGGTGGCAGTGTTCAGTTCTATCGGCTACACTGCTATCACCACCGGCACAACACCCGAACGCGCCTTTGCGAAACATCTGGTTTTTGTTGTAGTGACTTTTGTTGTTGTCATCGCCATTTCCAACACGAATTACAGGCGCTTTGCCTCGCTCTCTTGGTTCGGCTACCTTCTGAGTATTGCACTTCTTATCGCTGTACTTGTAATAGGACACCAGGAGAACACCTCGGCTGGTCTGAACCGTTGGCTATACATACCGGGATTGGGACGCTTCCAACCTTCAGAATTGGCAAAAGTGGTGCTTATCATCTATATGGCTCGCTTGATAGCAGTTCACAAGGATGACTTGTATGAATGGAAGACTTTCCGGAATGTAGGACTTTCGGCTCTCGTCATCATCGTACTCATCATGCCCGACAATCTTTCGACAGCCGTCATTATCGGTGTTGTCTGCTTCGCCATGATGCGTCTGGCCCCTATCAATGCTAAACATTGGCGTCGCACCTTGCTGGCTATCATCCTGATTGGGTTTGTAGCAATTTTTGTAAGCTCCAAGATGGAAAGCGGACCGCTTGCCCGTTCCTCCACATGGACCAGTCGTATCGACAAATGGATCAACTTCAATCCCGACGAGCTCTCGCAGGAGACTATGGCTCGCATGGCTGTTGCTTCGGGCCGCTTTTTCGGTGTAGGTATTGGCTCCACCGTACAGGCACGACTAATGACACAGGCTCACAACGACCTTATCTACACTATTATAATCGAGGAATGCGGTATGCTTGGCGGCATCATCGTATTCCTGCTCTATGCTTTTCTCTACCTCAGATGCATACGTATTGCATGGCAATGCAAAGGTACATTTGGTAGCATGGCGGTCGTAGGATTGGGGACGCTGATATTTCTACAGGCAGTCATACATATGGGTGTCTCGGTAGGTGCTCTGCCGGTTACGGGACAGACGCTGCCATTCATCAGTTCCGGTGGTACAGCCTTCCTTTGTATGGGGCTTGCTCTCGGAGTTATACAGGCTGTGGCATATGATGTAAACAAGAAAGCTGCAGCTGTAACAGTCGAAAACGATAACGAAAATGATAACGAAAACGAAATTGATAACGAAAACGAAATTGATAACGAAATCGATAATGAAAACGGGAACGAAAATTATAACGACAAGATAGATGACGAAGACGACGACTAAGAAACACTTAATGCATCCCGCATCATAAAACTGAAACCTTTATACTTTATCATAAAATGAAATCAATCATCAGCGGAGGAGGCACCGGAGGGCATATTTTCCCAGCTATTGCAATAGCAAACGCCATCAAAAAAAGATGGCCGGATGCCGACATCCTTTTCGTAGGGGCACAGGGACGCATGGAAATGGAAAAGGTTCCTGCAGCCGGCTATGAAATTAAAGGCTTGCCAATAGCGGGACTGCAACGCAAACTTACTCTTGGCAATATTGTTAAAAACGCCCAGTTGCCCTTCAAAATGTTGCGTAGCCGTCGCATGGTTAAAGAAATAATACAATCCTTCAATCCCGATATTGTCGTCGGAGTCGGCGGTTTTGCAAGCGAACCTACGCTCAAGGCAGCTGCTGCAATGGGATTTCCTACACTGTTGCAAGAACAGAATTCCTATGCAGGACTTACCAACAAAATGCTTGCACGGAACGCTCGCACTATCTGTGTCGCATACGACGGTATGGAACGGTTCTTTCCCAATACTAATATAGTTTTCACTGGCAATCCGGTTCGTGCCGAAATAGAATACTCCGTTGCCACAAAAGATGAAGGACTTTCACACTTCGACATGCAGTCAGACAGCAAAGTAATCCTCATTGTCGGCGGCAGCCTCGGTGCACGCAGTATCAACCAAATGATGCTCCGCGAACTGCAGGAGAGACAGTCGCAGGCAGGTTCTCAGAATGTCCGGATAATATGGCAGACCGGAAGCCGAATGTACGAAGAGGCTGCAAAAGCAGTTTCTGAGTCGAATGCAAGAGAGTGGGTCAAAGTGCACAAATTCATATCGCGGATGGATATGGCATACTCCGTTGCCGATATCATCATCTCCCGTGCCGGTGCCATTGCCATCAGTGAGCTTTGTCTGGTCGGCAAGCCGGTGATTCTCATACCGTCGCCCAATGTTGCCGAAGACCACCAAACCAAAAACGCTACGGCTCTTGTCGAAAAGGGAGCCGCCCTCATGGTGCGCGACAGCGAATGCGGCGAGACAGGCATTAAGACTGCTCTCAACCTTCTTGACGATGCCGAACGGCAGCAGTCGATGAGCAATAATATCCTGAAACTAGCCAAACACAACGCTGCCGACAGAATAGTCGATGAAATCGAAAAAATAATCAAATGAAATATTACTTTCTTGGCATAGGAGGCATTGGCATGAGCGCCTTAGCCCGCTTTTACAAGCAGGCAGGACACGACGTCAGCGGTTACGACCGTACTGAAAGTCCTCTGACTCGACAGCTCATCGATGAAGGCATTGATATACATTACGATGACAACCCCGACCTTATACCTGCCAATATCGACCTAGTAGTCTATACTCCAGCAGTGCCGACCGATAACCTGGAATTTTCCTTTCTGAAAAGTAACGATGTTCCTATGAAAAAACGTTCCGTAGTACTCGGAGAGTTGACACACGGAAAGCGCTGCATCGCTGTTGCAGGTTCGCACGGCAAAACCACGACAAGCGCTATGATAGCTTGGCTACTGAGCAATTCTCCTGTAGGTTGTTCTGCAATTCTTGGAGGCATCTCAAAAAACTTCAAAAGCAATCTTCTGGTAAATAACGACAGCGATTATATAGTGGTAGAAGCTGACGAATACGACCGTTCTTTTCTTCATCTGCATCCATACTACTCGGTAATCACCGCCACCGACCCCGATCATCTTGACATATATGGTACCCACGAACACCTAATTGAGGCTTTCAATCAGTTTGCTAATCAGACCAATCCCGAGGGAATGCTTTTTCTAAAAGAGGGACTTGCAGAACGCCATCACGATCATGACCACGAAGTTGACCACGATGAACATGAACACCATCTACAGATAGGACAGGAAATAAAATGGCGCACCTATTCGGCCAGATCTATCGAACCGGACTATTACGCTATCAATGTCCGCAACTACAATGGCAACATTTTTTTCGACCTGCGTACCCCTGACAAAGTCCTCTTCGACATACAACTTACGGCATCAAGTCTTTACAACGTCGAGAATGCGGTGGCAGCTTCCGCAGTGGCACTCAGTTGTGGACTCGATGAGTATCAGCTCCGCTTCGGACTCAAATCCTTCGCCGGCATTCAGCGCCGTTTCGACGTGCGCCTAAAAACCAAAGACATCGTCTACATTGACGACTATGCCCACCATCCACGCGAAATATCCGCTACCATCGAATCGGTTAAATACCTCTATCCCAACAAACGAATTGTCGGCATCTTTCAACCTCATCTCTATTCGCGCACCCGTGACCTTGCAGACCAGTTCGCCAAAGCCCTCCAGCCTCTTGACGAGATAATCCTGCTGCCAATCTATCCTGCACGCGAAAAACCTATTCCAGGTGTTAGTTCGGGTATGATACTCCGCAAAATCAATTCGATGAACAAATACCTCACCAGCAAGGAACAACTTCCAGATCTGGTCGAAGCCCTTTGCCCTGATGTCGTGCTGACTATGGGTGCCGGCGACATCGACCGCCTCGTACCGCTACTCGAACAACGTCTTGCTAATTAATAGTCTATGTCCTCAAAAATTCGCAACATATTAATTGCATTTCTCCTAGTGGCTATCGTTGTAACTTTCCATATTGTACGACGCAATGCCACCGTACGAGGACTCGAAACCGTCGTCATTGCCGACGACCGTAGTGTGTTGCTTACCTCCGACGAAGTCGACAGCATCCTTATTGCACAATTCCCGACACTCCTCAAAAGCGACATTAAAGACATCGACTGCGAGGATATAGAAGCTTTTCTCGACCAACACCCTTATGTCTTGCAATCCGAAGCCAAGATGACCATGGGCGGAGTGTTGACTGTCACCGTCTGGCAGCGTAAACCTGTTGTAAGAGCTTTCTATCGCGACAAGGAGTTCTATATCTCACGCCAAAAAACGGTTATGCCTCTTTCGGACAACCATTACTGCCATATTATCGTCGGCAGTGGCGATGCCGACAAATACCTCGACAAGATATGGAAACTCTCGTCGTTCCTTTCGGACAACCCTAAGTATGGTGACGTATTCGATCAAGTCTATGTGAACAATAAAGGAGACCTTTACCTTGTACCCAAACTAGGAAGACTCACCATCGAGGTCGGCGACACAACCCAGCTGGATACCAAATTCCGTAACCTTTGGACTTTCTTCGACCAGGGAGTCAATCAGGTGGGCTGGGATACCTATAAAGCTATCTCGCTCAAATACCGCGGACAGGTGGTCTGCACCAAACGCTGAAAACATAATAAAGTATATATACTCTGTTCGCTTATAAACAATAACCGTTACAAATCTGAATAATTAAAAAATCCAGTAATATAAGTAAGCCATGAAAAATCCAAATGACATTATCGTAGGACTCGACATTGGTACAACCAAAATCGCATGTTTCATCGGACGCAGAGGTGAAAACGGCAAAGTCGCCATTCTTGGCTACGGCAAAACCCCTTCAAAGGGTGTTGAACGTGGCGTGGTGAAAAACATCAAAAGCACTGCCGAATCTATCACCAAAGCTGTTGAAGAAGCTTCAGAAAAAGCAGGTATCACCGTGTCCGAAGTCTATGTGGGTATCGCAGGACAACACATCAAGAGCTTCGAAAATATGGGAAGCATCATGATACCCAACGACCACAAACTTATTGAGCAGGAGGACGTAGAACGCCTCATCGAGGAACAGCACAATATTATGCTTGCAGCCGGTGAAGAAATAATCCATGTCTTTCCGCAAAACTACGTTGTCGACGGCGAAGAACTCAGCCCCGAAGACGAACCCGTTGGAGTCGCTGGAAAACAACTGAAGTCCAATTTCCATATCGTAACTGGCAACACTATAAATCTTCGAAATATCCACGATAGTGTCGAGCGTGCCGGCCTCACCATTAAAGGTGTAGTCCTTGAACCTGTAGCGTCTGCTCTCGCAGTCCTTGACTCGGCCGACAAAGATGCCGGTGTCGCTCTCGTAGACATTGGTGGCGGCACTACCGATATTGCCATCTTCCACGAAGGTGTTATCCGTCACACCTCGGTTCTTGCTCTTGCGGGTAATGCCATCACCTCTGACATCAAGGAAGGATGCAAGATACTCAAAAATCAGGCAGAGACCCTCAAGACTCGCTTCGGAAGCTGCCTGCCTCAGAACGTCAGCGACAACGATATCATCTCCATTCCCGGCATCCGCAACCAGCCCGCTCGCGAGATAAGTATGCGCACCCTTGCCGGTATCATTAAATCGCGTACCGAAATCATCATTGAACAAGTAGACTACGAAATCAAGAAATCCAAACTCGACAAACATCTCATTGCTGGAATAGTCCTTACCGGTGGCGGTGCCCAGTTGCGTCACATCAAAGACCTCACCGAATTCATGACCGGAATAGACACTCGTATAGGGCTCCCTGACGAACATCTTGAGAAAAATGTCGATTCCGAAATCATCAATACTATGTATGCTACAGGCATCGGACTCGTTCTTTACGGATTGGATAAAGAAGAGACAGAGCGTCGCTTGCATACCGAAACTACACACGACACTGATGCTGACACTGTGTCAACTCCGTTTGAAATGCCGGATCCCTTCGCCTCCTCAACCCCCGATCCGCAAGTCTTTGCCGATATCGAGAAAGTCGAGGAAGATGATGACCTCATCGACGACACTCCCAAGACGACACAAAAACCCAAAAAACGTCGTTCCTTCGGAAAAAACTTCACCTCTGCAATAGAAAACTACTTTAATCGTGTATTCAACGATGGTAGCATAAAAAACGAAGGTGAAGATTGACAGTAAATGATAAGTTTATAACTGTGTTGATAACAAATCGGGAAACTTGTTTGTTTCTCTACGTTATTAAGTAATTTTACAAAAGTTTTAAACTTATTGATAGATGATGTAATTGGTTTAAAATTAGTAATTTGAATAGAAATAAGTACAATGGAAGATAGCACAAATTTATTGAATATGGAATTTGAATCGGTACACGAACAGCCCGCAAAAATCAAGGTCATTGGCGTCGGAGGTGGCGGCGGCAATGCGGTCAACCACATGTATCGTCAAGGTATTCGCGGTGTCAACTTCATAGTTTGCAACACCGATGCAAAAGCTCTTGATGCAAGTCCTGTGCCAAACAAGATAGAACTCGGCAAACTCGGAGCTGGGAATATACCGGAACGCGCCCGTAAACTTGCTCTGGAACATAAAGACGAAATTCGTGAGGCTATCTCCAATGATACTCAGATGCTCTTCATTACCGCCGGTATGGGCGGTGGTACCGGCACCGGTGCCGCTCCCGTCATTGCCGAGATTGCAAAAAGCATCGAACTTGAAGACGAGATGGTTCCGCATATCCTCGTTGTTGCCATTGTTACCATGCCGTTCACTTTTGAAGGTAAACGCCGTCGCGAACAGGCTGAGGCTGGTATCGAGGAACTTAAAAAATATGTAGACGCAATCCTCGTCATCAATAACGACAAACTACGCGACCTCGAAGGCAACCTTCCAATCAACAAGGCTTTCGCTCAGGCTGACGACGTCCTACTCACCGCAGCTAAAGGTATAGCAGAAATCATTACTGCTTCAGCATACGTGAATATCGACTTCCGTGATGTTAATACTGTCATGGAGAATAGCGGTACCGCTCTTATGGGTGCAGGTGAAGGACGTGGCGAAAATCGCGCCCACGAAGCTATCGAGATGGCTACCACATCGGTACTTCTTAACGACAACGACATTCGTGGTTCCAAAAACATTCTGCTTTACATCTCCTATCCACCTGACAAACAGATTACCATGGATGAGATTGGCGAAGTTACCGACTACCTTACCGACCTAATAGGCAACACCGAGGCTAATATCATTTGGGGTGCTGGGGATGATGACAGCCTGAGCGATGAACTCCGCATTACTCTCATCGCCACCGGTTTCGAGCAAAAACCGGGTCCTCGCAAAATTAAACTGCGTACAGACGAGGTTAAGACACATGAAACTCTCTCAACTCCTATCCATGAAGAGATTGCATCAACAACTGCCAGTCAGCTTAATGAATCGGCACAGTCTCTCCAATCCGGACTTTCTATGCCAGCCAATACCGATCCGTTCTCTTCACCTCAAGACAACGCTGGAAACTCGACTAAGCGTGTTTTCGTACTTGAACAGACCGAAGTTGATGAGCTCGAAGAGTGTGAGGCAGAAGTCGCAGAAGAAGCTCCTCATGCCGAAGCAAACATGAAGACCGGTAATAGCTACCTTGACGAGATTCGCATCCAGACCGTCCATACCACAAGTCAGCCAACACCGCGAGCATTCGATAACCCTGCGACAACGGTCCATATGTCAGATGGACAATCCAATCTTGCCGTTGCAAGTACGGCACTGCCACCTGTTGACAACAATACCGAGTCTATCATACAGCAGCAGGTTGAAGAGGCTTTCATGCCTTCTTCGAGTGACGAAGACCTTCGCGTAAGACAGAAGGCCGACCGCATCCGTCGTATCAATGAACTACTCCACAACAATGCCAATGGGCCAAAAATGGTCGAAGATATGAATATCGAAAGCCTTCGTGAAATACCTGATTACGAGGCAAATCACTCTGCTGACGAAGCACATCGCACAGTTATGAGTGCCGACGGAACCATCACTCAGGGATTCAGTTTCCTTAAAGACCTTCCCGATTAAACCGCCGCAAATACATCTTTTGAAATAACATCAATGAGGATGCCTATAGCGTCCTCATTTATTTTTATCGTCCCCAGCTATCGCGATCAAGAGAACGGTAGTTGATAGCTTCGCTTAGATGTGTGACGTTGATAACCGGAGCTGCTTCGAGGTCTGCAATAGTACGTGCAACCTTTAGTATGCGATCGTAAGCACGGGCACTGAGTCCCAAACGGTCCATTGCTGCCTTCATCAGGTTTTGGCAGTCAGTGTCGATATCGCACCATTGACGGAACAGTTTTTGGTTCATCTGTGCGTTACAGTGAATGCCTTTATGATTTTTGTAGCGATCCTCCTGTATCTTGCGGGCTGCAATGACACGTTGGCGTATTGCGGCACTGGATTCGCCACCTTTTTTTTCGGCCAATGCCGAATGGGGTAGTGGAGTGACCTCAATGTGTAGGTCGATGCGGTCAAGCAAGGGACCGCTTATCTTGTTGAGATATTTGTTTACAGCTCCTGGATTGCATGTGCATTCAATGGTAGGATGATTATAATAACCACAAGGGCACGGGTTCATCGCGGCAACAAGCATGAAGGCCGCAGGATATTCCGTCGACATTTTGGCTCGGCTGATAGTTACTCGCCGCTCCTCCATGGGCTGTCTAAGTACTTCAAGAACACTGCGTTTGAATTCTGGTAGCTCATCGAGAAATAGTACGCCGTTATGAGCTAGACTGATTTCGCCAGGTTGTGGATTGGCACCTCCACCAACAAGAGCCACGTCGGATACGGTATGGTGGGGGGCACGGAACGGACGAACGGCAATTAGCGAGTCTTCACTGCGCATTTTGCCGGCTACGCTATGGATTTGTGTTGTCTCAAGCGACTCCTCAAGACTTAGCGGCGGTAGTATGCTCGGTAAACGTTTGGCCAGCATGGTCTTGCCGCTACCTGGAGGTCCGATAAGTATCACGTTGTGCCCTCCTGCAGCAGCAATCTCAAGTGCACGCTTTATTCCTTCTTGTCCCTTGACATCTGCAAAGTCGAATTCGTACTGGTCAAGGCTTCTTGCAAATTCAGCACGGGTGTCTACTTCCGTTTTCTCTATGGTTTCTGTGCCGTCAAGAAAACGAATCACTTGTCCGATAGTCTCAGCTCCATATACTTCCAAATTATTGACAATCGCAGCTTCGCGGGCGTTGTCTTTGGGTAGTATGATACCTTTGAATTTGTGTTTGCGAGCTTCTATTGCCATAGGTAGGGCTCCTTTGATAGGACGCAGGCCGCCATCCAGCGACAACTCTCCCATAATGACATATTTCTCCAGTTCGTCGGCATGCATCTGCCCGTCAGCAGCAAGAATGCCTAATGCTAAAGGTAGGTCGTAAGCTGCACCCTCCTTACGGATGTCTGCTGGTGCCATATTGATGATGACTCTTCTCTGAGGGATGTGATGTCCGCACTGATTGAGAGCAGAATATATGCGTTGGGTGCTTTCCCGAACGGCATTGTCGGGCAATCCGACCAACATGAAATTCACGCCTTTCTCAACACTCACTTCAATGGTAATTGTGATAGCGCTGACTCCCATTATGGCACTGCCGTAGGTCTTTACTAACATGGCTGGTTCTCGTTTTTCGGGTTAGGGTTGCAGAGAGCGTAGATTTTCAACAACTCGTGAGTATATATCTTCCATCAGCTCGGGGTGATGGACATAATAAACAATGCTACTGTCGTATTCGTTAGGACTAATGCCGTATTTGGCATATAACGAATTGTAAGCACATTCAGCATAAAAAATCGCACTGTCGGCATTGACACGGTTGGCTGCATCAACATAGCCTTCAATTAGATGAGCCTCGGTCAGAAATGACACCATAGTCGCAGTGTCTATTATTCCATGCGGCTTCTCATCTCTATGACAGGCACTCAATAGCATACAGATGATGATTAAACCTACTATTGTATTGATTCTTTTCATCGCATCAAGTGTTTCTCTACAAAAAACGGAGGCCTAAAGGTCTCCGTCTTGTGGGAGTTATTGGGCTCGAACCAATGACCTCTTGCTTGTAAGGCAAGCGCTCTGAACCAGCTGAGCTAAACTCCCTTCTCTCTCTCAGACGGGGTCTACTACCTCGTCTCAAAAATTTTTGCAAAGGTACATTAATTTTATAATATGACAAAATTTTTTTATTAAAACGCTGATTATTATGAAGAAATTTATGGGGTGAATGCTGAAGACCTTCTATTTTATGGTGACGTTTTACTTTATTTCATGTGTTAAATGGTATAATCACGATTATAACTTCTGCAAATCTACAAGTTCTTTGTAAATTCCGTTTTTTGACATCAGTTCGGCGTGGGTCCCACTTTCAACTATACACCCTTTGTCCATGACGACTATGAGGTCTGCATTCTCAATGGTCGATAGCCTATGGGCTATTACTATCGAGGTGCGACCAATCATCATGCGGTCTATAGCCTCTTGTACTGCCTGTTGCGAAGCATTGTCAAGTGCTGAGGTCGCTTCATCCAATATCAATATTGGAGGATTGCGCAGGATTGCACGGGCTATGCTTATCCGTTGCCGCTGACCGCCACTTAGCGCACTTCCTCGATCACCTACGAGGGTGTCGTAGCCGTCGGGAAATTGCATGATGAAGCTATCGGCTCCCGCCGCTTTTGCGGCTTCGCGTATTTCCCACATTGATATGCTTTTGAGTCCAAAGGTGATATTGTTGGCTATCGTGTCGTTGAAAAGAATGCAGTTTTGGGAGACAACACCGATGTTACGTCTCAACGAGTCTATGTTAAGGTCACGTATATCAGTTCCGTCGATTTCTATCGTGCCGTCGGAAGGATCATAAAAACGCGGCAGCAGGTCTACCAAGGTTGTCTTGCCTGCTCCGGAAGGTCCAACAATGGCTACTTTCAGTCCTTTGGGTATATTTAGGTTAAGGTGGCTCAGTATCTCATGAGTGTCATAAGCAAAGGTGACATCGCGGTATCGTATCTCTTTGTGGAAGTCCTTTAATACAATAGCATCAGGCTTTTCCGTAATGCGTTCGTCGGCATCAAGTATCTCGAATATACGTGCGGCCGACGCACTGCCTTTTTGGAGGCTGCTATATGCTTTGACTATGGCTTGCACCGGCGGTATAAGACGGGCAAAAATGATTACGAAGAGGATGAAGACCGAGGCTTGTAATTCGCCTCCTAGAACGGCATTGCCTCCCAACACCAATATGAAACCTAAGCCTAAAGTACCCAGCACTTCTGACAGGGGACTCCCCGCTTCGCGACGTCTCGCCACTCGCATCATTCTGCGGCTGTAGTCGCTGTTGGCATTGCGAAAATCTTCCTCGCGTTGACCTTCTTGACGATAGGCTTTCACCACTTCCATGTTGTCAAGGGTCTCTTTGTACACCGACATCATTTCGCCTAATTTCTCTTGTCCTTTCACGGAGTTGCGTTTCAGGCTTTTGCCAATCTTGCCAATCAGAAATACCGCAGGTGGTAACACAATTAAGAACAAGAGGAAGAGCCTCGGGCTAATGAATATCAAGGTACCTGCAAACACTATGACGTTTATAGGGTCTTTCACCAGTGACTGCAAGGTGTTCACTACGCTCCACTCAATGTCGGCCAAGTCGCCGGACATCCGGCTAATCAAATCGCCCTTGCGTCGACTGGAAAAGAAAGAAATTGGCAGTATGGTGATTTTATGATATATATCGTCTCGCATACGACGTAGGACTCCGTTGCGTATGGGGCTGAGAAAATACAAACCGAGATAGCGTGTTAGGTCATAAAGCAAAACACATCCCAGATAACCGCCAGCAAAAGTAAACAGACACCGCCAAAGCCCGACTTTTTCTTTGTAGTTGTACAGATGCCACAAAACCCAGTCGGTCACTGCTCCCTGGTTGAATGCGAACTGTGGCTCTAACGACGGCGGCTCGCTCATGCCAAAGAAAAGCTCGATAACAGGTACTATCAGTACAAAGGAAAACAGGTTAAACACAACCGACAGAAGATTGAAAAGAATGTTCAACGCAATCTCTTTCGGAAAGTAGCGCAGGTAGCGGAATACTCGGAATATGGCGTGCCTACTCATCTACATTTCAGTTATTACCAGCACGGGATTGGACAGTGCTGAGTTGGACTTGTATTCAAAGCGTTCGCGCCGTAATTGACGTGAAAGGAAGTAATCACAAATGGCTTGAGCTTCCTCAATACGGGTCGATTCAATGCGTATGTGTATTTTCGGGTTCTCAAGTAGAAAGTCTACGTAAGCGTCAAGTATTGTCGTTGCATCCCCGTCGAGCGGAAGAACGGACTTGTTCGCTGCATGCTTTGACAGAGGTAGGTTGTAGCGTCCAAGCAGTTTGGCAGGAGAGAGGAGAAAATCGGCAGCGGCTATGTTTCGGGATACCTGTGCGGCATTGCCGCATACTACCAGCGGTATGCATCCATCGGCGTTCACTATCACTGCATTATTCTCCTTTGCCGACAAAGCCAGTGCAAATCGTCCATTTTCATCTTTTACAATGTAACGGTCGCTTTCGGTTTTCTGTCGCAAAACAGTAATGGTGCCTTTAGTCGTTGCTCCGCCCTGTGTTTTCAGTTGACCGCTCACAATAGACATCTCTTCCGGCTGAGCCAACGGGTAAAGTTCAAAGGTGTAAATGTCGGTACCGCCTACACCTTCGCCCCAGTCGGGCAATTCTCCATCCTCATCAGGGTGAGGCCGGCTGGCAAAGTAGCCGTGTTTGCCATCGGTACTTACTCCGAAGCAAATGTCATCGTTTGGGCTGTTGATAGGTAGTCCCATGTTGGTTGGTCGTGCTAGATAAGTGTCGGTGATGTTTATAAAGTACATGTCATAGCCTCCGAATCCCTGCCATCCGTTGGATGCGAAGTAAAGGGTTTTACCGTCGGCATGAATGAATGGACATTTCTCGTTACCGGCTGTATTGACAGCGGGTCCAAGATTCTCGGCCCGACTCCAGTCCCCGTTGGGTAGACGGCGGCACACCCATATGTCGGTGCCACCATAGCCACCAGCACGGTTGGAAGCGAAATAGAGATATTGCCCGTCGGGTGTTATTGATGGTTGCGACTCCCAAGTCCTCTCTCCGTTTATATTGCGTCCGGCATTGTGGAGTTCTTGCCAGATGCCGTTTTTTCGTTCGCACCAGTATATGTCGCAGTTCTCGTAGCCGTTGGTGTTCTGCATCACTGAATAGTAAAGCAGTTGGTTGTCGGCTGTCATAGTTACACTGCCTTCTTCACCCAGATGATTGAAGGGATGTGGCAACATCTCGCCGTAGGTGTAGTTTTCACCTTTTCGCTCACTGACGAAAAGCCGTAAAGCTTTCTCTCCAAGTTGGCTCTCATAAAAAGTTTTCTGACGACTCAGCGGCACTTGTCGCAGGAAGTAGAGTTCTTTGCCATCAAGCGAGAAATAGGGGAGATATTCATCCGATTTCGAGGAGACTCCACCTACCACGCTGGGGTAGAAGGGTACTTGGTTTAGCTGAGCTTCAGACAGAAATTCAGACCAGTAAAGATACGACGATGCTTCTTCATATACTGCGTCGTAGGATTTGTCGGGATGTTGATTGGTGATTTCAAAATAGCGGTTGAGTTGTACTATAGCGTCACCGTACTGTTTGTAAGTGTAGTGCACCACACCCATATAATAGTAAGCCAAAGCGTTGGGGTAGTCGGGACAATATTTGAATAATTTGTTGAAATAATTGCGGATAGTGGCGGTTTTTTCGCCGCATTTTACTGCCGACACACCCATGTAAAAGTACGGGTCGACAGCTGTGCGGTGTTTGTTGGAAATTTTCCGCATTAGGGTCAAACACTGGCTGTAATGCTTGTTGTTGTATGCCTCTATAGCTTTCTCGTAGTCGCTACGGTCGCTGCCGGAGAAGTCGTATTTGCAGCCACCCTCGTTCTGAGCCTCTATGTAGATTGGCGCCAAAAATACTAGTAGGAGTATGATTCTCAGGCGTTTCATTAATTATGACCGTTTTTTTTGGCAATTCAACAGGAAACTGTTACAATTTTTCGGGGTCGATATGGAAGTTGGCGTCCGGTCCGTTGCAGGGGCTGGAACACTGCAATGCACATTCGGCACATGGAGTCAACTCGCCATGCAGACGTTTTTTCACCATATCGCTCACAGCGTCGCGAAGAGTGGCGATGGAGATGTTCCTTATCACTTCGTCGCAGAAGGCGTAACTCAGCAGAGTGACAGCGGAGCGTTGGCTGATGCCTCTGGTCATAAGGTAGAACAGGGCATCCTGATCGAGTTGTCCGATGGTACTTCCATGCGAACATTTCACGTCGTCGTTGTAAATCTCTAGGAACGGTCTTGTGTCGACATGAGCCTTGTCTGTCAACAGTATGTTGCGGTTAGTCATATAGGCCTCGGTCTTTACGGCACCGTCTTGCACCAGCACATGTCCGTTGAAGCGGGCCTTGGCAGAATCGTCTATTATTCCTTTGTAGAGTTCCCTACTCTCGCAATGCGGTTTGCCATGTTCCACAAAAATGTAGTTGTCACTCTGTTGCTCACGGTCTAGCAGGTAGAGTCCGTCGGCTTGAAAGCTGCAGTGCTCACCGTTCATGCGCACAGTGATGTTGTTGCGTACACGTTGTCCGCCAAGAGTGATGGTGCAAATCGATGCATGAGCTCCTTGTTTCATGGTGGCATTCAGCTCTGTCAGGTGGTTTCCTGGAGTATTCATACCTTGTAGGCGATAAAGATTCAGAACGGCATCCTCGCCAACCACAATATCAAGATTGCTGATATCGGGGAGAGTAGAGTATCCGTTGTCTTCATGCAACATGAACAGTGGCGCGTCGGAAGGATTACACAATACAATGTTTTTTTCTTTGCCGTTTTCAATGACAATGGTCTGCGGTGTTTTGTCGCTAAACCAGCTGTCGTTCCACACGTTTGGTAGTTTGTCTTTTAGTATCATTAGTTTGTGTGTCTATCGGGTTGTGCTTTCAAGTTCTTCCTTAATCCATTCGTAGCCTTTCTTCTCGAGTTCGAGTGCTAGTTCTTTTGGGCCTGTCTTCACTATTCGTCCTTCATATAACACATGAACGAAGTCCGGTACGATGTAGTCGAGTAGCCGCTGGTAGTGAGTGATAACAATGGTAGCATTTTCAGGTGAGCGCAATTGGTTGACACCGTTGGCAACGATGCGAAGGGCATCAATGTCCAATCCGGAGTCGGTCTCGTCGAGAATGGAAAGGGTGGGGTTCAGCATTGCCATCTGGAATATTTCGTTTTTCTTTTTCTCGCCACCGGAGAAACCTTCATTTACCGAACGATTTGCCAAATTTGTCGTCATTTCCACCACTTTCTTCTTTTCTTCCATCAGTTTGAGGAATTCACTTCCGCTCAAGGGGTCGAGGCCGTGATACTTGCGTTGTTCGTTGATGGCGGTACGCATAAAGTTGGTTATCGTCACGCCAGGGATTTCAACGGGGTACTGGAATCCGAGAAAAATGCCTTCGCAGGCTCGTGCATCGACTGGCATTTCAAGAATGTTTTTGCCGTTATATAGCACTTCACCATCAGTAACTGTGTATTTAGGGTTTCCCGCAATGATGCCTGCAAGCGTGCTTTTCCCGTTGCCGTTGGGTCCCATGATTGAGTGAACCTCTCCTTTGTTTATTTCAAGATTTACGCCTTTAAGTATTTCGCGGTCGCCGATAGATGCGTGCAAATTGTGTATCGATAACAATGACATAGATGTATTATTTGACTGATTATACATATATTAAATAGAATGCCCATACATTAGAGCGAATTACAAAAATACAAAAAAATAGATAAAAGATGAGAAGTTGTAAAGGTTAAAAAGATTAAAAGGTTAAACAGTCTATTTTGAGAAATTATTAGTAAATTTGCAAATCGTGTTTTATTATAGTTTTATTTGTAATTGTATGTCGATTAACTCTTTATGAATTCGCTGATTGTTACTTTGACAACTGATTGGTGTAGTCGCGACTATTTTGCAGCAAGAGTGAAGGGTAAGTTATACTCTTCTCTCTCGGGTATCCGCATTGTCGACCTTAGTCATGAACAACAACAGGGCGAATGGGGTAGTCTGCGTGACATCATTAGGCTTGGATGTATGTCATTCCCTTCCGGGACTATCCATATTATAGACATAGGTTGCGAAACTACAACACGCAAGCTGCAAGTCTCAGCTGACGGTTCTCAGCATTACATACCCAAGCCAGTGGCGATCAGTTATAAAGGTCAAATCTTGATTTGTAGCGAACAACGGCCGTTGCGGTGGTCTATCGACAGTAGTCCGGACGTGGCTGTCGCCCTAGCTCTTCCTTCGAATGTTCAGTCTTTCGGTTTCCTTGCAGCCGATCTTTTCTGTGATGTTGTGATAGGCTTGGCAAAGGGTTCGTCACTTATGGATTATGGTAATCCGATTGAGCAATTCACTCCCATTCCGGTCTCGATGATTAATTTCAATGAAAACGGATTCGATGCTAAAGTGATGTACGTGGACAATTACGGGAATGCCCACTTGGATATCACATTTGAAGAGTTTGAACAGCTACGCAATAATCGTCATTTTAAACTTGATCTTTATGTACGATCAGGATTTAATACCAGAAACGACTCAATCAGTAGTATCAGTCGTCATTACAACGACGTAATGATGGGATGCCTTCTGTTAATGGTTTCTTACAGCGGGCACTTGATGATAGCATTAAATGGAGGTTCCGCTGCACAACTGTTCAGTCTGCAGCAAAACACTCCATGCCATTTCTCGTTTCTTTAATTATTGTTTTTTCGGAGTGGCCCAGTTGAAGAAAATCTGAACACCTGCCATCTGATATATCTGCCAGTGTCCCCAGTTGCCCATGCCGCTGAAGTCTGTATCCCATTTCAGGTTGACAGCAAAATTGGCTGAGATATGTTTTGAAAAACGATAGTCGAGTTTCAATTCGAAGTCAAAGTCGGTCTCAAAGCCGCGTTTCTTCATCCAGTTATAATCTTGCAGGTCAGTCCATGTCTCGCCTTCAGCGAGGAGATATTTCGAATCGGTGGCCATATTGTCGCCCCAAGCCATATTCTTCGGCTTTTTGTAGTCGTAGAACATCTCAGCACGTGCATAGAGGTCGAGAGAAGGGAGGATGTCTTTTTTTAAGTACATGGCCTTGACGTAAGAACCGAGTGCAAAGTAGGCGTGAGTGAAGGTAGATGGGTCGGCTGCGTTGAAGTCGTCGCCCTGGATTACACCGTAAGTCTGGCCGTTGGCAATCAGAGAATCATCACATACAAAGGTGGTTTTGCCAGTCAAGAACGAAAGAGATACGGACCAGTTTGCTTCTTTATGTTCGAAAGAGAGAGCTGTGGTGAGATATCCCGGAGCCATAAACCCTGATACGCGGGTGGCTATTGCGTTGTAACCTATTCCGTCGTATGTGTAGCCGTTGCCGAATTGAGATTTGAAATTGGCTGTGAAACTGGCACCCCAACCTTTATATGCGTTCCAGGAAATAGCACTGGTGAGGTCTATTTTGTCATTGCTCTTGCGGCGCGTCTCAAATCGTCCACCAACACTGTCCGCTGATGAGTTGTCGAGATCTTGCCATGCGTAGCCGTATGCAAGGTCGACAACATTGTCCCATGTGTATTTTGGATGAGTTAATTTGTAATTTCCGAAGAAAGTTCCCGTAATGTCAATCTGACTATTGCCGGTGGCTGACCAGTTGTGATAAAGAAATTCGCCTATCTTCAATGCGGGGGTAGATGTGGTTGTCCATACACCGCTCCGAGTCTTCCCTGAATCGGCAGGAATGTTGAGAGAGAGGTTGTTGTCAGCCAAAGTCGCGAACGAAAGCGACAGGGCTAAAGAGGTTAAAAGTAATACTTTTCTTGTCATAATGAAAGATTTTTTATTGCAGATTGAATCTCGTTTATTTCAAATCCATGCGATGTAAGAAAGTTCACGAGTTTGGCTTCTTTTTTCTTCGGGTCGCTTTCGGTTAGGCTTTTTGCCTTGGTTGCAGCTAGGTTATTGAGCGTTTCGAGATATGTCTCTTCATCGATTGTTTGTAGAGTTTCTTCAATTATCTTGTTGTCAATACGTTTAGCTCTAAGTTGATAGCCAATCTTTATACGCCCCCATTTTTGAAGATGTAATTTGGAGTTACAATAGATGCGACAATAACGGCTTTCGTTGATGAAGTCGTTCTCAACCAAGTGAGTGATAACCCTTTCGGTCAGTTCACGGTCGGCTCCCCATGCGTAAAGTTTATCTCTTACCGCAGAGCGACATTGTTCGTTCTGCGCACAATATTGCTCGGCTTTTGAGACAATCAGATGTTCTGTTTCATTAAAATGTATATTGCTTGGCATGGGTGTAAATTGGTGAAATAAAACGTGTTATTGAATATTACACATATCCTTACAATCGGCAAAGATAAATAAATTTTAAAAAACAGGGCTTTCAATATTAAAAAAAACGAATTTTTTTTGTAATTTTGCATCGGATATTGAATATGCAAAAAAAATGAGAAAGGGAAGAATATTATTTGTAAGTCAGGAGATTATGCCTTTTTTGCCTGAGAACGAAAGTTCGCGCATGGGGCGATATTTGCCCCAGTTTACACAGGAACAGGGACGAGAAATCCGTGTGTTTATGCCCCGTTTCACTGAAGTCAATGAACGCAAGAACCAATTGCATGAAGTAATCAGGCTCTCCGGTATGAATCTTATTGTTAATAATGCAGATCATCAGTTGATTATCAAGGTTGGCTCGATACCGACTGCGAGGATGCAGGTGTATTTCATTGACAATGAGGAATACTTTACCAAACATAAAGGTTTCTATGATGAAAAGGGCGGCTTTTGTACTGACAACGACGAACGAATTCTCTTCTTCGGACGCGGTACACTGGAAGCTGTTCGTAAATTGGCATGGCAACCACATCTGATTCAGTTTACAGGCTGGTTTTCATGTATGATACCATTCTATTTGCGTCGAATTAATAAGGAAAACGCCTTCTTTTCAGGTACAAAAACAGTCTTTGCTTTGACCGATGATGCTTTCAAAGGTAATTTCGGACCTGACATGGAACGCAAAATGAAAGCTGACGGCGCAACGGCAAAAGACTTGCGTATGTTCGAGAATCTGGACTATATGACACTTATGAAAGCTGCCATCACCTATGCCCATGGCGTTGTCATAGCTTCACCTACTGCAAATACCGAACTTGTAGCATTCGCAAAGGAAAACAAGAAACATGTGCTTGACTATAATCCTGACCAAAACGAATTCTACGAACAAATCAATAAACTTTATGATACTATAATAGGCAGCAATATTAACAACTGATTATGCGAAAATTCTTTTTCATTGCTTTTTTATGTGCGTTGGTTTCGGTGTCATTCGTTTCATGCACTGAAGATGAATCGAGTCTGGGTCTAGACCTTCAAGATCCGTCAACACTCTTCGACGGAAAGGCAGACACTGCTTACGGAGTAGCATACACGGTGTTTGATGACTCATTGCTTACATCGGGCCTCTCCAGCTGCTTGGTCGGATGCTATTCTGATAATCTCTTTGGCCATTCGGAGGCAATCATCTATACCCAAGTGTCATCATCCAACGGCGAGGGAGTGGAATTCGATGAATATTGTTTCATCGATTCTGTTGTTCTTTCGCTATCTGTTACAGCCCTCTATGGACAGTCTGAAAGCAAAGGCTATCGTGACTTGCATTTTGAGGTTTATCAGTTGGCTGAAGGACTGATGAAAGATTCTGCCTATTATGCTGACGACGAACTGACTATAAATGGAATTTGCCTGTTCAATGACGTAGTTAGACTGGTCGAGGCCGATACGATGGTGGCGAATATAAAACTGAATTCGAATATCCTGTCGCTTCTGAGCAATCGAACTTACGCCACTGTCGACGATTTTGAGGAGGCAATGAAGGGTATACGGATTCGTTTAGTTAACGATGGAAGTCCTCTTATGGCAACCGTCAATATGGCTGCTTCCTCCACCAAACTGACGGCTTTCTACACCTATAATAATGGTAACGATTCCATTTACCGCTCATACGACTTCTCTGTTGGCAGCAATGTGGCTCATTTCAACAGATACATCAATAATTACAACAACGAGTTGTCGGTGTTCAATACCAACAGAAACGATTCTATCGACGGAGTACGTTACTTGTATCTCTGTCCGATGGGTGGAACAAATATTAAGGTTAATTTTGATACTTATGTCAAACAATTCAAACAACTGCATCCTTACGCTGTAATCCACTATGCGGAGCTGCTGATGCCAGTGGCCGATATTGCATCCGAAAAGAAGCCTGATATGATTGCAGCGTTAAAGTATTATAATGACGGTACCACTGTCAGCATCCCTGACCTGTATGACGCCTTCACCTATCATGGCTACGATGGCGCGTACGATGAGACATCGGGGTGTTTCCGTATCCGGATTACACAACATTTCCAAAAGATTATGAACAGCGGTTTCGACCTTGGAACACTGCTGGTCATCAATGGACGACGCTCGTCGGCAGCACATACTGTTATCAATGGTTATAGCAATGCAGCAACCGGCGATAACCCGTTGCGTGTCGTTTTGGTTTATAGTGAGTAAATATGGATTGTTTGATGTTTAATGTAAATTTCAATGTATAATAAGCTTTTCTTTTTCTTGGCTTTCTGCTGTACACTCAGTGTCAATGCACAGATCAAATATCAAAAGTTTTACGATGAATCAAAACAGAAAGCCGCTGTTGAGGGTATGATGACCGATGACAGTGTTAGAACCGGAACCTGGACGTGGTGGCATCCTAACGGACGTGTCTTTCGACAGGGTACATACAACGATCGAGGTGAAAAAAAAGGCACGTGGAACGTATTCTATGATGACGGCAGCAAATGTGCCATAGAGTGCTATGATGACGGTATGTCACGAGAATGGTATCAGAACGGCCAAGTTAAAAGTGAGGTGCCTGTTGTCGGAGGTTTGAAAGACGGCAATTATAAATCGTGGTATGACAATGGTCAGCTGAAAGAAGAAATACCATTCGTCAAGGGAATAAAACAAGGTACGGCCCGTGAATGGCATGAAAATGGAAAACAAAAGTTCCAAGGAACGTACAGGAACAATGAACTCAATGGTCCGGCCACATGGTGGACTGCAGAAGGAAGGGTTGATATGAAAGGCGTTTTGCAAGACGGTGAACAGCAGGGAGAATGGCTCTTCTATTGGCGTACTAATGGGGTATTGGGTATCAAAGGATATTACGAACAAGGAACAGAGACCGGAGTATGGACATACTACTATGAAACCGGCGAAAAATGGCGAGAAGGCTTGTATGTCAATGGTGACAAGACAGGGAAGTGGATTACATGGTATGAATCGGGCAGCAAATTGCACGAAGGCAACTATGTGGATAACAAAGAAGAAGGTGTATGGACTTCTTGGTATGAAGACGGACGAATCGATTATACTGGTTCTTTCCATAAGGGTATGAAAAACGGAGAGTGGAAAGGATACTACGACGACGGTCGTCCTCGTTATGTGATGCATTATAGTAACGACGAAAAGGACGGCGAAGAGGTCCGTTACTTCCCCAACGGCAAGATGGAAAGCCGTGCCAACTACAAAAACGGATTATGGCATGGTAGCTATGAACGCTACAACAGTGCCGGCAAGCCGGAGGAAAAAGGCTCTTTCGCGTCAGGGGAAAAGGATGGAAAGTGGATACTATACGATCATCAAGGTAAAATAGCCATGGAGATGAATTTCAAAAATGGTAAGCAGGTCTCCACACAAAAAAAGCCTACATCAAGCAACCGTACAGGAGATTTCTGATGCGTCTGTTGCTGGCTTCCAAATCTCCACGCCGCCGCGAACTACTATCGCGGTTGGGATTTCCGGTTAGTTGTGTGGAGGCAGAGGTGGTCGAGACTATTGACCACAATATTGATGCCGCCTCGGTTGCATCGCATCTTGCAGTGCTAAAAGCTGATAGCTGTAAGGTTGCATTGTGCGATGACGATGTTCTGGTCACTGCCGATACGGTAGTGGTGCACAACGGTTTTGTCATGGGTAAGCCTCATAGTCTTAGGGAGGCGACAGATATGCTTCGCTCACTGTCGGGCGACAAACATATCGTTTACACAGGTGTATGCCTTACGTGCAATGAGCAAAGATCTATCTTCTCTGAGGCGACAACTGTTTATTTCCGCAAGTTGAGCGATGAGATAATAAGGTATTATGTGAATCAAGGAAGTTGCATGGATAAAGCTGGTGCGTATGGTATACAGGAATGGATAGGTATGGTAGGAGTGGAACGCATTGAAGGATGCTACTATAACGTCATGGGGCTGCCCTTGTCGCGTCTTTATTTTGAGTTGCGACAACTGATGAAAAGATCCTGATCCATAGTCAAAATCCCTTTGTTTAGCATTTTGCGTACTGTATTTGCCAACAGGCTTTTGTCTATAAGTGGCAGTCGGTCGGAAAGTTGCATAACGGTCAGTTTCTCATTCTTCAGTTGCTCTAGAATGCTTTCTTGAATGCCGATGATATTTGGCTTGGAATGAGAATTGCCCATACAGACATCGCATATATGGCATTCGGATGTCGTTGTCTCCCCGAAATAACTAAGCAACTGCATGCTTCTGCAATGTGTATCGTCGTCAACATATTGCAGCATAGCGCTTCGTCGTTGAATAGCGGACTTTTTCAATTCCTTATAGTTGACATCGCTGATGTGCAAGTCTTTAATGTCTATGCGCGGTGAGGTAAATATTATTTGTGGATGAGTGGTGCGTTTCTGGTAGTCAATAATCTTATGTCGGCTTAGCTCGCTGAGCATATTGACCACCATGGTGTCGCTCATCCCGCATCGTTTGGCAATGGTATGTTCGCTGATTGCGGTGAAGTCGGTAAATAATCCGCCATAAAGTCTGAGTATTGTTGCTAGCATGTCACCAGCATCTCTATTTTCCATTTGGAATAGGTATAACTCCTCTTTGCTTATCGGAATATGCAGTTTCGACTGCAACTCGTTATGCTCTGGCAATACTATCAATCCCTCTCTTTCTATAAATGTCAATGCTCTGAAAAATAGATAATAATCGAATCCGTAAGTCTGATATATGGCATCCATTTTGAAATCGAAGCGGCTGTCAGTCCCGGCTCCAACCGGAATCTGATAATAGTTGCACAGAGCACGGTAGACGTTTTTTATATATGCAACCGGAGGGAAATCGCGTTCAATACTGTCATGCAAAGTCGTTATGTCGTGTTCGTTGTATAGAATTATAGCATAGGAACTCTTCCCATCGCGTCCGGCACGTCCTGCCTCTTGATAGTAGGCTTCGGGTGATTCCGGTATGTCGACGTGTATTACGAAACGAACGTCGGGTTTGTCTATGCCCATGCCGAAAGCAGTGGTGGCTACCATCACGGAATGAGACGATGCAAGCCATTGTTTCTGTCGCTGGTCTCGTTCCTTAATTTCAATTCCAGCATGATAGGTGTATGCTGTTATATCATTGTCGTTGAGCATATAAGCTAATTCGACGCTTCGTTTGCGGTTGCGGACGTAAACTATCCCGCTACCGCCAATGGTGCGTATCAAACGTAACAGTTCGCCCTGCTTGTCGTCGGCTCGAATCACACTATACGAGATATTGGGTCTGCTGAAGCTACTTTGGAATTGTTTCCCGTTACGGAAACCTAATCTCTTTTTTATATCATCGGCAACAAGCGGAGTGGCTGTGGCAGTCAGTGCCAATACCGGTGCGTCAGGATGATATTGCCTAATACGTTCTATCTCAAGATAGGAAGGGCGGAAGTCATAACCCCATTGCGAAATGCAGTGTGCTTCGTCGACGGCTATCATGTTGACTTTCATCTGTCGCAGATGACCAATGAATGTGCGGTTCTGCAGCCGTTCGGGTGAGACATACAAAATGGATATCCGGTTGAAAATGCAGTTGTTCAGTAATATCTCGATTTCTTGATGAGTCATTCCTGATACTATAAGTGCTGCATGTATGTTCCGTTGTCGCAACTGCTGAACTTGGTCTTTCATCAGTGCTACCAAAGGAGATACCACTAGGGTTAATCCTTCCAACATAAGAGCCGGAACTTGGTAACATATCGATTTGCCGCCGCCGGTGGGTAGTAATGCCAGAGTGTCGTTTCCTGAAAGTATAGAATTGATGATTTCCGCCTGAAGAGGGCGGAAATCATCATAATTCCAATATTTTCTTAATATTTCTAATGGGGTCATTCCGATTTGAACGGGCCTTTACTTCAGCAGTACAACAGTTCCGTGATCGTTGACGATATCTGTTGTCCCGGGACGTCGATAGGTGCAGGTGTAAACGTATGTTCCTTGTGGGCATAACTTGCCTTTGTAAGTACCGTCCCATTCCTCGTTTTGGTCAATACTATAGAACACCAGTTGTCCATTTCGGTTATAGATGTATAGGCTATAGTATTCCAGCTTGTTGTGAGTGAAGACTTTGAATGTCTTATTGGTGGTCAGTGTCGGAGTGAAGGCGTTGGGAAACCATACCGAGAAGAGTTCGACAGGTACGTAGAACGACGTGTCACTGGTGCAGTTGAGGTCGTTACCCGTGGTAAGACTTATCAATATTGAGTCTTGGCTTAGATCGGTAAAGGTGTATCGTATCTGACGTTCGGTTGACGTATTGCCGTTGCCGAAATCCCAAAGCGAGGTCGTAGCTCCTTCCGAAACGTCACGGAACGTTATTGTCGGCTTTTCAGAGTCAATGAATTTAGGCGACATTTCGATTGCTGGAACTGGGAAGGGGAACACGGTGACGGTCTGAGTGAGCGGCGTCGTGGAACAATTGTTCATACCGTGTCCTACAAGAGAATATGTAGTCGTTTGGTGCGGTGTCACGATGATGGAGTCGTTCGACTCTTGACCTGAAAGGGTTGGGTCGTCGGGCATTGATGTCCAACTGAAAGAGTAGGCATTGGAAGCATAGAGTCTTACAGGTGTATTGTCGCAAACTTCGGTGACGGGAACCGTTAGTACCGGATCGACAATATAGATATTGATGCTGTCCCAGGACTTGCAACCAAAGGGACTTGTAGCCTGTACATAGTATCGGGTGTTATGTATAGGCATAGTTGTCAGTGTTGCGGAATTCTGTTGCAACGGGTTATTGCTTGACATCGAGGTGTACCAGTCATATTGCGTCTCATCAATCTGAGATGTGACATTGACAATGGCTTGTGTACCGTTGCAGACAATAGTGTCGCCTGTGACAATTAGTTTGGGATATTCTTCAACAAAGATTGTTGTGTCGAATTCAGCATAGCAGTAGACATCCTCTACTAATCCGTCACCATTGGTGTCGGCAACGAAAGAGGTGTTGTTACGTGTACGCAGGGTGATGCGTGTGGTGGTATCGAAGCGGAAACGGATGGCCTGTGTAAACGGAGTCAATACCGTATCGCCTTCAGGACGATGGATAATCCATTGTCTGAATGTAGAACCCTGTGTCTCGT
>FLNY01003114.1_pt1 | contig 59224 bp, 45 predicted proteins | sample 1140381 | NCBI WGS metagenome assembly FLNY01 (sample SAMEA3878172, study PRJEB12797) | bioreactor metagenome | biome: Moose rumen | place: Sweden | collected 2011-10
CCAGCCGCAGGTGAGACACCTGCGTACCAATAGTTGGCTGCAAAGTTACAAAAAAAGACAGAAAACAGAAAAAAAATATCGATTTTTTTGGAACAAAGTATCACTCCCTACGCAGTTTTTCTGCGCAGGCGCGGAAAATCAAACAATCAAACATTCAAACATTCAAACATTAAAACAAGAAGACAAAACAGGACTGCCCGACCACTTGCAGACGCGCTGGGGTCGGACAGTCTTTTCAGCGGATAATCAGTAGCCGAAGATTTCCTCTGTGCTGATGCGCTTCAGAGGACCATACTTCAGCAGTCCGGCGAGGTCGAGTTCCTTCTCGTCGCCGAGGATAATGTAACGATAGGACTTATGTGCCATCTGCTGACGCTCAAACTCCATGATGTCCTTCAGTGTGACATCAGGAATGGCGTTGAAAATGCGCTCATTGAGGTCGTAGTCGATACCGCTGTCACGTGCCGTGAGCCATGCATTGATGAGTCCAAACTTCGTGGTGCGCTGCGATGCCAGCCGCTTCGTCAGTGCTTCCTTGGCAATGCCGAAGGCCACTTCGCTCTCTGGAATCGTGTCAAGAATCTGGTGGAACTGGCGGATGCAGTCCATCATCTTGTCGTTCTGCGTGATGATGTGAGTGTAGAAGTATTCGGGTTCGCCCTTATACTGCGGTTCACGGTAGGCAGCATAAGCACTGTAGGCCAGTCCACGGGCCTCACGCAGTTCCTGGAAGACGATGGTGTTCATGCCGCCTCCAAAGTACTCATTGAAGAGTGCATGGAGCGGAGCCTCATCCGCATTCCACTGGCGCTGCTCGTTGTGAATCATGCGCATGTAGATGTTCTTGGCGTCAAACGGGGCCAGAAGAATCTCGTTCTCAGGCGTTGGCTGCAGCTCGTAATGACGGCCCTCGGGAGCCTTCGCGAGGGGCGAGGTGAGAGTTGAGAAATGAGACGACAGCGAGGCAGTGAGATCCTTCTCGCTCATGGGACCGTAGTAGAGGACTGTGTGCTCATACTGCGACAGATTCTTCAGCAAGTCGAGCAACTCCTGCGGATTGGTCTCAGCCAACTGCCGGGCACTCAACGCATTACGGTAGGGATTATACGAGCCATAAAGACCATACTGAACGAGATGCAGGAAGTTCATCTGCTGGTCGTGCTTGCGGTCGGCGCGCTGCTTGGCCGTCTGTGCACAATACATCATCCAGGCCGTCGTGTCGACTTGGGCATTCTGCATCACATGCTCAAGCAGAGCCAAAGCTTCGGGCATGCTCTCGCTCAGACCGCTGAGAACCACGTCGATGTTGCGGGCGCCTACATTGATATAGTAATGGCAGGCCAGCTTATAGAACTGCTGTCTCAGTTGCTCAGCCGTGAGCGAATCGGTTCCCAAGAAGTTCAAATATTCGGCAGCGTAGGTGTAGCGAATGTCGCTCTCCTCACCGAAGTCATAATGGAAGCTCATCTGGAAACGGCCGTTCTCCACGTTCTTCACGTAGATATAGGGGAGAATATCGGACTCGCCAAAGGTAAGGTCGCGCTTGAAGTCGACGAAGCGGGGCTCGATGGGCTTCACCTCTGTCTCTTGAACTTCTTTCACGAAGTCGCTGACGAGGTCGCGGTTCGTCGGAATGGGCGTGATGGCAGGTTTGTCGATTTTCTTCTGGGTGGGATCAACAGCCTGACGTTTGTAGACAACAGCGTAATTCTGTCCGAAGTGACGGTTGGCAAAGTCTACGATCTGCTCCTTGGTGATACCACTGACACGGTCGAGGGCTCCGACTTCCTGCTCCCATGGCGTGCCGTTGATGAAGGCGCTCATGAACATACGAGTACGGGCAAGGTTGTTCTCAATGGCATCATAATATCGCAGTTTCAGGTTGTTGACGACCGATGGAAGCAGGTCATCGCTGAACTCGCCGCGCTTCAGTTTCTCAAGTTCCTCAAGCAGCAGGGAGCGTACTTCATCGAGCGTCTGGCCCTCGCGAGGAGTACCCATGAGGACAAAGAGCGAATGGTCCATCATAAGGTCGCATCCGCCACCGGCACCCAGCATCTTCATCTGCTGGTTGATGTCAAGGTCGATGAGTCCGGCAGTGCCGTTGCTGAGCATCGACTCGATGACCTGTAGCGTGTCGCCCTGCAGCGAACTGCCCTTGTCGAAGCGCCAGCCCATCCACAGTGACTCAGCCTCAAGGCCAACGACGGTGGTATCCTGGGGCTCGGTGATGGGAGCCAGCTCGGGGAACTGAGGCTGCTCAACATTATCAGCGGGCTGCCACTGGCCAAAGTACTTGTCGATGGTGGCAATGACCTCATCGGGATTCAAGTCGCCCGACATACAGATGGCCACATTGTTAGGCACATACCACTTGCTGAAGTACTCCTTGATGTTCTTGATCGAGGGATTCTTCAGATGCTCCTGCGTGCCAATGGTGGTCTGTGTGCCATAGGGGTGCGTGGGGAAAAGCTTGGCCATCAAGGCCGTGAACAGCTTGTCTTGGTCGCTCGTCAGGTGGATATTGTACTCCTCATAGACGGCCTCCAACTCGGTGTGGAAACCACGAATGACCATGTTCTGGAAACGGTCGGACTGAATCTTGGCCCAGTTCTCCACTTCATTCGATGGAATGTCCTCCGTGTAGCAGGTGACATCGTTCGACGTGAAGGCATTGGTGCCCTCGGCACCGATGATCGACATCAGCTTGTCATACTCGTTGGGAATGAAGAACTTGGCCGCCTCCTGACTCAGTGAGTCGATGACGGCATAGGCTACGCGGCGCTCCTCCGGATCGGTCAGCGTGCGATAGGTCTCATACTGCTGTTCAATCTGGTCGAGCAGAGGGGCCTCTGCCTCGGGGTCAGTGACACCGAACTTATCGGTACCCTTAAACATGAGGTGCTCCAGATAATGGGCCAGACCAGTGGTCTCGGCGGGGTCATTCTTAGAGCCCGTGCGCACGGCGATATACGTCTGGATACGCGGTTCCTCCTTGTTGACTGAGAGGTAAACCTTCAGCCCGTTCTCCAGCGTGTAGATGCGCGTCTGGGTAGGATCGCCCTTTACCTGCTCGAACTTATACTTGCTGCCACATGCCGTCAGCAGCAACAGGGTGCAAAGGTAAAGAGACAAAAAACTAAACTTCTTCATGCGTTTGCTTATGTTTTGAAAAAATGATATGACTGATTTTTTAATTTTCGTAGTCAATCTCATGGTCGAGCTTGTCGAGGAAGTCGTCGAGCACCTCCTGTTCCACATCGCCCATGGCAAACTCCTTCTCAGCGTCCTTGCGAATTTCTGCAATCCAGGCACGGCGGGCACGCACGTAGTCCTCGCGGATACGCTCACAGGCAGCCTCATCAAGTTCGGTCAGGTGATAGTAATCGAGAATGAGCTGATAGGACCATGCCCAGCGATAGTCGCTGTAATGGTTGTTGATGTCATAGAAGCGGTCGAGCACTTGCTGAATGCTCTCAAGGGTTCCGTTCTTAATGTCGCTGATCAGGCGCAGTTCCTCGCTCTCGGGCAGCAAGAGACCGCAGAGGTCAGCCCATTGGCCCTTGCCCACATCTGATGTAGGTTTGACGAAGAGTCCTTCCTTGCCGGCGCGTTTCAGCACGGCGCCCATGTAGATACGCAGGGCAATGTCGTAGTATTTCAGGCCTTTCTGGAGTGACGAGGCATTGATGACATACTCATGGAAGTTGTAGGTCGTCACGTTGTCACCCGACGCATGGCGCAGGTCTTCAAGAACCTTGATGCCCTGCAGAATCTCGCCGACGGTAAAAGGTGAGAGCCAGTCGAAGTTGATAATCGACTTCTTCGACTGCTTCGATCGCTTGTCACGCTTAGGCCATTTCTTGATGTCGCGGTAGAGACCGACGGTCGTGATGTTGCGCCCCGGCACGAGATACATCGTATCACCGTAGGCAATGAGATATGAGAACGGCAGGTTACGCGTGTCGGGATGGTGCATCAGTTTTCCCATACAGACGGAGAAGGCACCGATTGTTGCCGGCATCAGGATGTAGGAGCCGGAGGCCGTCTTGGTGCCGCGCTCCAGTGTACCCCAGTGCAGGGGACCCATCTTGTAGGCATGGTTCGAGAAGTTGGTGTTCGACCCGGCATTGTAGAAAGAGAATTGTCCGCCGATGAGCAGGCTCGACTTGTGGTGCGAGGCCGAGAAGGGACCGCAGAAGGCTGCACAGGCCTCGCCGTTGGCCATGAACGAATTAGCGAAGAAAAGACTGGCCTCTGCGGTGAAGCCATTGGTAATTTGGCAGGCTTCTCCGACAAAGCAGTCCTGCATCTTCACCGAATTATTGATTGAGCAACCGTCGCAGATGATACTGTTCTCGCAGATGACGCCCGTTCCGATAAACACCGAGGCGTCCTCGGAACTCAAGATGGTGCACTCATTCAGTCGGGCAGCACCGCTAATCTCGCAATCGCCCTTGATGACCGTGTTGATGATATCCTTCGTGTTGATGATTTTCACACGGTTGCCAATCGTGCCACGCTCCGGCTGCGAGAAACGCACCTCGTCGTCGATGAGTTGCCGGAGACGGGAGGTCAGCTGTTTGTCGTTGCCGTACTTCACCATGAGGGCAGCCAGTTGTGAGTTCAGTTCGCGGAAGAGCGTCACGTTGCCGTCGCCCATCTCGTTGAGCACCGAAATAGTCGAGCCGGCACCGTAGCTGGCGCCTTCGAGTGTCTCCATCGTCGAGATGTTCGAGATGTAGCAGTCATCGCCGATGGTGTAATTATTGATAAAGTTGCCCACCTTCTCAATGAGGCAGTCGTTGCCCACGGAGACGTTGCGCAGCGTGGCGTCGTTGATGCCGGAGTGTTTGAAGAATCCCTTGGCCACCTCTATTTTCTTCTCGAAGCGACCCAGTTCGATATCGCCATAAAAGATGACGCGATGAAAATTATACGGACGGAAATCGACGTCCACCCTCACTCTAGTCCAATCCTCAGCCCAGCAAACGTTCTGTTCGAGCACCTGGATTTCTTCTTGTGTTAGTTGTCTGAATTCTTTCATAATTGTTTATGTTGTGTATGGTTCGTCTACTTCATAGAGAAAATCATTATAGGGATACTTCTGAACGTGCAATTGGCGCACCTTTCTATATAATAACGCGCGAAGGCTGTCGATATTGTCTCGCTCACGGGCAGAAATGAAAATACAATCGTCGTGCATGCGGGCCATCCACGTCTGCCGCAGCTCGTCGAGCGAGACATTCTCACGTGTGGCGGGCATCAGGTCGTCCTCGTCCTGTGGGATCCATGTATAGGCGTCAATCTTGTTGAATACAATCATCGAGGGCTTGTCGGCGCAGCCCAGGTCGCTTAAAGTCTGCTCCACCACGCGGATCTGCTCCTCGAAGTCGGGGTGCGAGATGTCGACGACATGCACCAGCAAGTCAGCTTCGCGCACCTCGTCGAGGGTCGACTTGAACGACTCCACGAGGTCAGAGGGCAGCTTGCGGATGAAGCCCACGGTGTCGGCCAGCAGGAAGGGCAGGTTGTCAATCGTCATCTTGCGCACGGTCGTGTCGAGCGTGGCAAACAATTTGTTTTCTGCGAAGACCTCGCTCTTCGAGAGCAGATTCATCAGGGTCGACTTGCCCACGTTGGTATAGCCCACCAGTGCCACGCGGATGAGCCGTCCACGATTCTTGCGCTGGGTGGTCTTCTGCTGGTCAATCTCTTCCAAGCGCTGCTTGAGCAACGTGATACGGTGGAGGATGATGCGACGGTCCATCTCCAGCTGCGTTTCACCGGGACCGCGCAAGCCTACAGAGCCCTTTCCGCCGCCCGAGCCGGAACCGCCGCCCTGGCGCTCCAGGTGGGTCCACAGTCGCTGCAGCCGAGGCAGCATGTAGCGATGCTGCGCCAGTTCCACCTGCGCCTTGGCCTCGGCTGTCTGGGCGCGCATGGCGAAGATGTCGAGAATCAGGCTGGTGCGGTCGAGAATCTTCACCTGCAGTTCCTTCTCAATGTTGCGCAACTGCTTGGCCGTCAGCTCATCATCGAAGATGACCATGCCGACGGGATCATCCATATCCTCGCAAAGTTTGATATATTCGCGTATTTCCTGAAGCTTGCCACTGCCCACGTAAGTCACCGAACTGGGACCTCCCACGCGCTGGGTGAACCGTCTGACGGTGCGGGCACCGGCCGTGGTGGCCAGAAACTCCAGTTCGTCAAGATACTCCTTCGTCTTTGCCTCGTCCTGCTGATTAGTGATAAGTCCCACGAGAACAGCTGTTTCGGTCTTGGCTTCGGAGATGACAAATTCTTTCATTCAGTATTCTTCTGTTTATCGATAATCGGCCACAAAGTTACAAATTCCAAGCGGTTTGCGGAGCCATTGGCAGTTAAATATCCTTAAAGGTGGAGATTATTACGAAGATAATTACTAATTTTGCAATCAAATCATGACCCGATGAACAGACAATTGCCCGAGGACTTTTTGCGACTCGTGAGGACGGCGATGGGCGAAGACCGGTTTGCCCGCTTCGAGGCTGCTCTCGGTGAGGAGCCGCCCGTGAGCATCCGCCTCAACCCCCTGAAGGCCAAGTCCATGCAGCCGGTCGGAGGCATCGGTGTGCCTTGGTGTAGCCAAGGATTCTATCTGTCAGCACGTCCGAACTTCACGTTCGATCCCCTTTTGCATGCCGGTTGCTACTATGTGCAGGAGGCTGCCTCGATGTTCATCGACCTCATTGTGCGACAGCACATCACCCACCCCATCGCGATGCTCGACCTCTGTGCAGCACCTGGCGGCAAGTCGACCGCCCTGCTGGCAGCCCTGCCCGAGGGTAGTCGGCTCGTGAGCAATGAGCCTGTACGACAACGCTATCAGGTGCTGAGCGAGAATCTGGCAAAGTGGGGGTATGCGGGCAGCGCGACAACCAACCGCTACCCGGCCGATTTCCGTCGCGATGGTGTTCTTTTCGATGCCATCCTCTGCGACGTGCCCTGCTCCGGCGAGGGCATGTTCCGCAAGGATCCCAATGCCATCGGCGAATGGAGCCTGCAGAACGTAGACCGCTGCTGGCGGCTGCAACGCGACATCGTCGGCGACGCCTGGCAATGTCTGAAGCCAGGTGGCATGCTCATCTATTCCACCTGCACGTTTAACACTCTGGAGAACGAGGAGAACATCCGCTGGATGCAACAGCAGCTGGGTGCCGAGGTGCTGCCCATCGAGACGAAAGAGGAATGGGGCATCACCGGCTCGCTGCTCGAAGGATTCGAGGCCCCCGTCTATCGGTTCATTCCCGGATTGACCCGCAGCGAGGGGCTTTTTATGTGCATCGTGCGGAAGCCTTCAGATTTCGTACACTGCCGATGTACGAAACGTACATTGCCGATGTACGTTTCGTACACAGCCGGTGTACAAAATTCGAAGCGGCGCCCGAAAACGGCTAAAACTGACGCCCCGTCAGCCCCGTCACCGACCGAGGCCCTCAGCATCGGAGGTCCGCAAGCCGACTATCCCGTCATCGACGTCGACTACCCGACGGCCATTGCCTACCTGCGCCGCGAGGCCATCACCCTGCCCACGGACGCCCCACGCGGCTACATCGCCGTCAGTTTCCAGAGCCATCCCATCGGCTTTGCCAAGAACATCGGGCAGCGTGCCAACAACCTCTACCCGAAGGAGTGGGCCATCCGCAGCACCTACGTCCCCGACAGCTATTCGCCCGTATTATTGCCAGCAGATTAACCATCCTTTTCGTCCCAAGCAGCGTTGCCGCAAAAAAAAAGAAACGGCTTTTTTGAAGGTAAAACACCCTATATTAACGTGAGTTCGACGAATCAGAAAGACTCTCTCAATGTGAATTCGTCGGACTCACGTTAATTAAATAAGGAGACAACATGCCGACGACCGATTTGTGCATTTGTCGGGAAAAGTTTTGGCTGTTTCGCAGAAAATAGTTAATTTTGCAACCACGATGAAACAATACCTAGAACTGCTTGACCGCATCCTACGTGAGGGGGTGCAGAAGGGTGACCGCACGGGAACGGGGATACTGAGTATCTTCGGCCACCAGATGCGGTTTAACCTCGAGGAGGGATTCCCCCTGCTCACAACGAAGAAACTACACCTGAAGTCGATTATCTATGAACTGCTGTGGTTCCTGCGGGGCGACACAAACATCCGCTACCTGAAGGAGCACGGCGTGAGCATCTGGGACGAATGGGCCGACGAGAATGGAGAGCTCGGCCCTGTCTATGGCCACCAGTGGCGCTCATGGCCCGACTACGACGGCGGGACCATCGACCAAATCAAGATGGTGGTCGACCAGATTAGGCATAATCCCGACTCGCGCCGCATGATTGTCTCGGCTTGGAACGTGGCCGAGGTGAACCGCATGGCCTTGCCGCCATGCCATTCGCTGTTCCAGTTTTATGTCTCACCGCCTTCGGAGGGGTCAGACGAGCCTGGCCGACTGTCGCTGCAGCTCTACCAGCGCTCGGCCGACACATTCCTCGGCGTGCCGTTCAACATCGCCTCGTATGCCCTGCTCACGATGATGATGGCGCAGGTCTGCGGACTCCGGCCCGGCGACTTCGTCCATACGACGGGCGACACCCACCTCTACCTGAACCACCTCGACCAGGCCCGGCTGCAGCTGAGCCGCGAACCGCGCCCGCTGCCCACGATGCACATCAACCCCGACGTGAAGTCGATTTTCGATTTCCAATACGAAGATTTCCAACTGGAGAATTACGATCCCTGGCCACACATCAAAGCTGAAGTGAGTGTGTAAAAAAGGGAAAAGTGAATAGTGAAAAGGATAATTTGCTACCGCTATGACTGTCAGCATGATTGCCGCCGTGGCCAAAAACCGCGCCATCGGCCATGAGAATAAACTGATTTACTGGCTGCCGAACGATCTGAAGCGCTTCAAGCAGCTAACGACCGGCCACACCATCGTGATGGGCCGCCGCACCTTCGAGAGCCTGCCCAAAGGGGCACTGCCCAACCGCCGCAACTGCGTGCTGACAACCACGGTCAGCGAGTTGCCGGGTTGCGAGTGCTTCCCGTCATGGGACAGCTTCATGTTCAGCTGCACGCCCGACGAGGACATCTTCATCATCGGCGGCGCCCGACTCTACAATGAGCTGCTTCCCGTGGCCGACCGGCTATGCCTGACTGAGGTCGACGACACTCCGAAGGAGGCCGACGCCTTTTTCCCCGACTACAGCGAATGGAAAGCAGTCACCCGTGAGAATCACCCCGCAGACGACCGACATGCCTTTGCCTATTCGTTCGTCGATTACATTCCATGCGACAGCTGCATGGTTAAACCTGAGGGAGACTAATCGTCAACTTCGTTCAAGAGCAGCTGCGAGATGGGCAACTGGCGGTCGATGGCCGCGTGGAACGAAATCAGACTTTCACTGCGGGCCAATCCCAGCGGCTGGAGCCGGTCGTGGATAAAGTTGAGCAGGTGGTGGTTGTTGATGGCATAAATCTTTATGAACAGGTCGTAGTCGCCCGTCGTGTAATGACACTCCACGACCTCCGGCATCTGTTTTAGCTTTTCCACCACCTCGTCGAACGACTCAGGATTCCTCAGGTTAAGGCCAATGAAGGCACACGTCTCGTAGCCGATCTTTTCCGGGTCGATGAGGAAGTGAGAACCTTTCAGGATTCCCATGTTGGTCAGTTTCTGAATGCGCTGGTGAATTGCTGCGCCACTCACGTTGCAGGCTCGTGCCACCTCCAGGAAGGGAATACGGGCGTCCTCGGCAATAAGTTTCAGAATTTGTCTATCCAGACGATCGAGTTTTTGATTAGCCATAATTATCTATTTTACGAAATCCATATTTGAATGTTCATGCAAAGATAGCAAGAATTTTCGACAAATGCAATAATTTAACGGAAAATATCGCAAAAAAGTTGCGAAACACTACTTCTCGGAGGCTGAATAGTTGATTCTGAGCGCGAAACTCTGCTGAAGCGCCTGCTTCACGTCAGCAATGAGTCCCATCGGAACTTCACGGTCGGCCTTGATGGAAACGGTCATTCTGGCTTGATCCTCGGCCGACATCTGCGAGCGCTCCCGTTCAACGAACTCACGGATGTCGTCGACCGTGGCAATGTGATCGTTGAGCTGAATCTGGAAGTCGTCGCTGCCGGGCGTCAGCCGACCGATATAGATATAGCAAGTGGCCGACTTGTGGGCCAGTTTCTGCACCTCAGTGCCCTGCGGCACCTGATAGTGCACCTTCAGGTCGACGTCGCGCATGTGGGTGACAATCATGAAGAAGAACAGCACGGTGAAGATAAGGTCGGGTAAGGCGGCTGTGTTGAGCCCGGGCACCTCACGATCACGGCTACGTGGGAACAGACCTCGGCGCAGCTTCATCGTTCACCTCCTTCCTCATTGGTCTCCGCGACGGGAGGCATTTCACTGACGCGCTGGGGATAGACCAATGCGATGGCGTCGCGCTCCTCCTGCGAGCACCGCCTGTAGTCATGGCCGAACTGCCGCTGGGCCAGTCGGTTGCGCAACTGGTTGTAGCCAGCCACAATGGCATTCTGCATCTGGAAATAGGCGTCGTAGCTGGTTTTTCGGTCGGTCTGGATGGTAATGATGTGGCGGTCGCTAACACGGGTCAGTCCCAACAGGTGCACCTCACGCTCGCTTTTTTCGGGCAGCGAGGGATCGTCGGCAGCGTTGGCCACGAACTCAGCCACGCGTCCTACCAGCTCTTCATTGGTAATCGGCTCGTCATTGAGGGTCAGTCTGTTGTCTCCATCGAGCCGGAGTGCCAGCACGTTGCGCTCCTTGACCAGCATTTCCTCCTCCACCTGACTTTCCTCAGGCGGGGGCAGCTGTCGGGACAAGCCCTTGTCGGTGTCCATCGATGAAGTCATGAGGAAGAAGATCAACAGCATGAACGAGATGTCGGCTGTCGACGTTGTATTCAGTAAGGGGACTGACTGTTTCTTCCTGCGTTCGAACATTAATCTTATCGTTTCAGTTTACGACTCAGTCCTGACAAGCCGAAGAGCACGCCAATGACGGCCACGATGATGAGCACCAGCGAAGTATTGATGAGCATGTCGGCCATGCGCAGCCATAGTCCGTCGGCATAGGTCCGCCCATTGATGGACAGGGGGCTGACATCGCCCAGGGCAAACGTCAGCACGAGCACGACAACCAGTCCGATGACGATGAACCATCCGATGAGCCGGACAGGAATGCCCCACTCCACGGCCTCGCCCCTGTTGCGGAGCAGGCTGCGCAGCGTTGACCATGTGGTCAGCAGTGCCGCCAGAGCGAGCATGCCATAGATGAGATAGAGCAGAAAATCAATCATAGTGTGCGCATTTGACGTTTTGTGAGTATGTCGAGCAGCGTGACGGCCGATTCCTCCATCTGCGACGTCAGGTGCTCAATCTTGGAAAGGATGAAGTTATAGAACACCTGGAGGATGAGGGCCACGATGATACCGAAGATGGTCGTGATGAGTGCCACCTTCATACCCTCAGCCACGATGGTCGGGCTGATGTCGCCTGCTTCCTGAATCTGGTCGAAAGCCATCACCATGCCAATCACGGTGCCAAGGAATCCCAGCGAGGGAGCAATGGCAATAAACAGTTTTATCCACGAGCAGCCGCGCTCCAGATTGGCCGTCTGCACCGTGCCGTAGCTGACGATGGAGCGCTCAATGGCGTCAATTGGCTCGTCTGAGTGCATCAGCCCCTGATAGCATATCGAAGCCACGGGACCACGCGTCTCACGGCAGAGCGCCTTTGCGCCTTCCACGTCGTCAGCCTCCACACGCTTCTCGACGTCGGCCAGAAGGCGCTTGGCATTGACTTCCGACAGCGTCAGGTAGATGATACGCTCGATGCACACCGCCAGACCCAACACCAATGCCAGTGCCACCAGCGACATAAAACCGGCGGAACCTTCAACGAACTTGGTTTTCAACTGCTGGTGGAAGTTCATCGACTGGGCCATTTCCTGTAGATCAGCCAGTTCCTCTTCGCCTACCAGTTCCTCAACCGAGGCAACCGTCAAAGTCGTATCAGCAGCAGTGGCCGTCTCCAAACTATCCTGAGCAGTGGCATTTAAGCTTGTCAATGCGAGTACCATCGTTGCGGCCAAGGCTATCAGCTTTTGTTTCATATGTCTATAATTATTATCGGTCTATTATACAACAAAACGCCTTTTTTCGTGGAAAAGGCGTTTGTATTGTGTAAATTATGCGGAGAGAGCGAGATTCGAACTCGCGAACCAGTTTTGCCGGTCACACGCTTTCCAGGCGTGCCTCTTCAGCCACTCGAGCATCTCTCCTTGCGTTTAGCGCGTGCAAATTTACATCTTTTTCGCGGGAATTCCGCTAAAACGTCTCTATTTTTAATTTTCTTTATATTTTCACACCGAAAACACGGGCCACATTTTCGGTCGTATGATGAGCCATCTCCTCATCACTGATACCGTAGGCCTCGGCCATGCGACTAAGCACCAGGCGCACATAGGACGGCTCATTGCGCTGACCGCGATTCGGCACGGGCGCCATATAGGGTGCATCGGTCTCGAGCACGATGCGGTCGAGCGGCACGGTGGCCGACAGCACTTCAGGCAGATGACTCTTCTTAAACGTCAGCACGCCGCCAACACCGAGTACGAACTGGGGGAACTGCAGCAGTTCGGCTGCCTCAATCTCGTTGCCCGTAAAGCAATGGAACACGCCGCCGGGCAACCTGTCGGCAAAGCGACGCAGGATGCGTACCATCTCGTTCTGCGCCTTCCGGCAATGAATCATCAGCGGCAGGCGCGTCTCGACCGACCACCTGACTTGTTCCTCAAACGCCTCTATCTGCTCCCGCTCAAACTCACGACTCCAATAGAAATCGAGGCCGACCTCACCGATGGCGATGGGAAAAGCCCTAAAAGCCCCCCCTACGGCTCCCAAGGGGGCTTCCAAAGTTCCTGCAACGGGGATGAGGGCCCTTATCTGCTGGAGCACCTGAGGCCAGTCGGCGCGCACCTCCTCGGGGTGCAGGCCTACCATGGGATAGAGGTAACCAGAATAGTCGTTGCAGAGTTTCAGAATGCGCACTGATGAGGGCAGGTCGATGGCCGGAACAAAAACAGCCCCCACCTCAGCCTCACGAGCACGGGCAATGACCGCCTCGCGATCTTCTGCATACTCCTCACCATCCAGATGTGCGTGTGTATCAACAATGGTCATGACTCGCGCTTCATCATTTTGTTCAGATACTGCAACAGATGTGCCTTGCGCTCCGGCTCGACATTCACCTCGTCAAGACACTGGCGCGCCTCGTCGAAGTAGTCATTGATACGCTCCTCACACAGCTGACGGATGCCGATGGCATCGTAAAGGCGGGTGACGGCGGCTATCTTCACTTCGCGATCGAAGTCGGTGGATGCTGTCCAGTTCATCAGTTCGTCACGCTGTTGGCTGTCTGCCCGGTTGATGGCATTGATAAGCATGTAGGTTTTTTTGTTCTCTGTGATGTCGCCGCCAATGGCCTTGCCAAACACCTTCGGGTCGCCATAGACGTCGAGCAGGTCGTCCTGCAACTGGAAGGCCAGGCCCATCCGCTCGCCGCACTTGTAGAGGCGCTCCGCATCCGCCTGAGGTGCGTCGGCCAGAAGGGCACCCATCTTCAAGGCGCAGGCCAGCAACACGCTGGTCTTCAACCGAATCATCTCAATATATTCGTCTTCACTGACATCGGTACGCGTCTCGAAGACCATATCCATCTCCTGCCCCTCATGGATCTGCAGGGCCGTCTCAGTGAACAGGCTGAGCACGTCTGGAAGATGGCGTGCATCGCACTGCGCCATGCGCTCGTAGGCCAGCACGAGCATCGTGTCGCCCGAGAGGATGGCCTTGTTGGCGTCCCAGCGACGGTGCACGGTGGGCTGTCCGCGGCGCACGTCAGCCTTGTCCATCAGGTCGTCGTGCAGCAGCGTGAAGTTATGATAGGTCTCCAGTCCCAGCGCCTGCATCATGATGCTGTCGGGGTTGTCCTTAAAGAGGTTATAGCCCATGAGCATCAGCACAGGGCGGATGCGCTTGCCGCCGAGTGCGAGCACATACTGTATGGGTTCGTAGAGCGAGCGCGGTTGGCGGTCGTAAGGGAGTGCGGCCAGCGCTTTGTTGACTTTGTTGAGTAGTTCGTCAGATGTAAACATATCTATTCCTTCTTATTTATTCTTGAGTACACTTAAAAAAGTCAAAACGATGATAGAAATATATCGAAAACAATGCGGAGCCATCATTCGCGACAGGGGTAGACTTTTTAAAGAGGACTCAGTTAGATTATTATTCTCACATTTGTTCACAGCCTGAACACCACGGGGATGCACACCTTCGTGCGGCAGGGCTGACCGTCCATGATGCCGGCCGTCCAGCGGGGCATCATGCGCAGCACGCGCAGCACCTCCTGGTCGCACTGACGGTTGAACGAGGAGACGATGGCCACATCAGTCACCGAGCCGTCCTTGTTGACGATGAACTCGGCCACGACCTTGCCCTGACGCCTCTGTTCTGCCACGGACTTGGGATATTTCAGGTTGCGCGTCAGCCATTTCATCAACTCCGTAGGGCCACCGGGGAATTGCGGCAAATCCTCAACCACACGGAAATCTTGCACTGCGTCGTCCTGCGGAGCGGGCGGCTCCAGCGGCTCGTCGTCCTCCATGGCTGCCATGTCGCTGTCGGGATCGGTCTCCACAGGCTCGTCATCGGCAAGGAGCTCGGCCGTCTGGTCATCCTCGACGACCTTCAGCACCACCGTGGGCTTCGGCTCAGCCTTCGGTGCCAGTGCCAGCTCGTTCTCCTGTCGCAACAGGGGTGCCAGCTCGGTGTCGATGGTCAGCTGGTCGAGCAGTTCAGGGTCATCGAGCGGGTCGTCGGGCACCCATGTATATTCCAGTCCGACGAACACGACGGCCAACGCCACAACAAGTCCCAGCAGGAACCACTGCGGTCGGCGAGCCTCCAAATCGGCCTTCGAACTCTTTTTCGTTTCCATAATAAAATCGACAAAGTTCCGTTAATATAACGAAATCCACGTGCAAAATTAGCACGTATATTTGAAAAAAGCATTATCTTTGCACTGAAATTTAGATTATTTAGATGAAAAAAGTCGTTTTTGCCGTCCTGTTCACGTTTTTTGCGTTTCTCTGCGAGGCGCAAGACAGTCAGACTGCATTCAACTTCCTGCGACTACCAGTCAGTGCCCATGTGGCCGCACTGGGCGGCGACAATATCTCCATCACCGACGACGATCCCTCCATCGTGTTCCATAATCCCTCACTCATCAACTTCGCCAGCGACCGCACCATGAACCTCAACATGATGACCTACATGCAGGGAGCCGTGACGGCCTCAGCCTCCTATCTGCAGGCCGTAGGCGAACGTGGCACATGGTCGGCCCAGGCCCGCTTCATAAACTACGGCGAAATGAAGGAAATGACCTACATGGGTGAGCAGACCGGCACATTCTCGGCTAAGGACATCGCCGTCGGAGGCACCTTCGCCTACGGGCTGACCGACCACCTCAACGGCGGCATCACAGCCAAGTTCGTCGCTTCCTACATCGGTCACTACAACTCACTGGCGGCCGCCGTCGACCTCGGCCTGAACTACTATCTACCAGAGTCTCAATGGAGTTTCAGCGCCGTGGCCCGCAATCTGGGCGGACAGATGACAGCCTATGAGGACGACTTCGAGCGCATGCCGCTCGACCTGCAGGTGGGCGTCAGCAAGCGACTCATCGGGTCGCCCCTGCGCTTCTCGGTCACGCTTGTCCGCCTGAACGACTGGGAATATGGTTTGGGGCGGCATCTCGTTGTCGGCGCCGATCTCCTGCTGGGCCAGCAGTTCTATGTGGCTGCAGGCTATAATGCCCTGCGCGCCCATGAGATGAAGATTGCCACTTCCGACGGCGAGAGCAGCCACGGCGCAGCCCTCTCGCTCGGTGCCGGCATGCTGCTCGAGCGGTTGAAGCTGCAGGTGGCTTATGCCAAATATCACGTCAGTGCCTCGTCGCTGATTATCAATTTCAGTTATACATTATGAAAAAGATTACAATTGCCATCGACGGCCATTCCTCGTGCGGCAAGAGCACGATGGCCAAGGACTTGGCCCGCCGCGTGGGCTACATCTACGTCGACACGGGCGCCATGTATCGTGCTGTCACCCTCTTTGCACTTCGCAACCATCTTTTTGAGGCCGACGGCAGCGTGAAGACGGCCGGGCTCGAAGCGCTGATGCCGCAAATCAGCATCACGTTCCGGCTGAACGACCAGACCGGACGGCCCGACACCTACCTCAACGGCGAATGCGTCGAGCAGGAAATCCGCTCGCTCGAGGTCAGCAACCACGTCAGCCCCATCGCCGCCGTGCCTTTCGTGCGCGAGGCTCTCGTCGCCCAGCAGCAGCTCATGGGCCGCGACAAGGGCATCGTCATGGACGGTCGCGACATCGGCACCACGGTCTTCCCCGACGCCGAGCTGAAGGTCTTCGTCACCGCCTCGGTCCAGGTGCGCGCCGAGCGCCGCTACAAGGAGCTCATTGAGAAAGGCATGCCGGCTGACCTTGAGGACATTCTGCGCAACGTTGAGGAGCGCGACTACATCGACTCGCATCGCGAGGTGTCACCTCTCCGACAGGCCGACGACGCTCTCCTGCTCGACAACAGCCATATGACTATCCCCGAGCAGAACGAGTGGCTCATGGAGCGATTCCTTGAGGCAACGGCCGAATAATCTTGACGTTTTAATAGAAAGAACAAAAAAAACGGCGCTTCCCTGAGTGAGAAGCGCCGTTTTTTTGAATTATATCTACGTTCCGCTTACTTCAAAACGACCTTTTTGCCATTCTGAATGTAGAGACCCTTCTGCGGATTGCTGACGCGAACACCATTGAGGTTGTAGACAGGAGCCTCAGCGCTGAACGTAGCCTTCGCGCTGCTGATTCCAGTAGTGATATTGGTGATGCTCAGAGGCTGGAATGCAGTGACAAAACCACCATAGAGAGAATATACATAGCCGGTCACGGCATCAGCTGAAACGGCGTCAGCCAGAGTCTCAACGTCGAAGGCACCGATAACGTCCGTCAAACCGACCTCTTCAATCTGGTCGTTGACGAGATGGATTTCTCTTGACCATTCGTCTTCAACAACCTTGAAGGTGACATTCGTGAGCTCAACGAGACGCCAGTCGGGATTGCCAAGCCACTCGAAAATATTGTCGTCGTTGATGACGAGCGGAACAACAGTGCCGTCAGTAACCTCAACGCCGTCGAGACCATTGGTCAGCGTAGCGTAGATGTCGCCCAAGACCGACTCGATGCTAAGGGCGAGCTTGCCGTTGAGCACCTGGCCCTCAGAAACCAGACTGCCAAGGCCTGAACCTTGCCACATCATGCCGCCGGTGGCATCCTCGAAGACCACGAAGTCGACATCAGCGTAGTCCATGATCTCCCAAACGAAACTAGACGTAGCGCCTACGTAGGTCACCTTGGCGTTGGTCAAGGTGAGCACCACGTCCTCCTTGCCCTGAGCGTCGTAGGCCTTCAGGGCGGCAATATTCTCAATCTCGGGAATGACAGGGGTGTCGCTCACAATGATAGTCACCTCCTCAGTCTCGTTCTCACCTTCATTCAGGGCTGCGCCGTCGAAGTTGAGCACGAGCTGAATGGTCAGGTCGCCTTCCTCAGCTGCGGTGTAAGTAAACGAACCGATGTAGTCGCCCTCGCCCCAATCCTCGTCGAAGGCAATTTTGCTGACTTCCTGCTTATCGGCCACCTTGCCGTTAACCATCAGGCTGACGACAACATTGTTCAGGTCGCCGGTGTAAGTCTCAACGACGTAGGGGACGGCAATCTCTGTGCCGGTGGTGACGCTCCTGGGGAATGCCCAGCCCTCAAGGCGGCTCAGGTCGTAGCTGATGTAAGCCTCATAGCTGACAGGATCGCCCGTGGGGACATAGGTCACCTTGAAAATCTGGAGGGGCTGCGGCGTCGTGCCGTCCTCATCCATGCCGGTGATACTCACTTCACCCGCAGGCACGGCAATTTCGCCTGAGACCTTGCGGTCGCTGGTGCCGTCGCGCTGAGTGTAGAACTCGGTGTTCTTGCCATTGATGTTCAGATAGCGCTTGGCGGGATTGTCGCCGCTCGAGCCAGTGTCGCTGAAGTCAACAGTGATGACGCCCGGACGGTCGGCAATGAACTTGATGGTGCCGTTCTGGAACTTCTTGCTGCGCACGGGGTACTGCGTCTTGGAGATGACGATGCTTTGGGCATCGAACGTGCCGAAGTTAATCTTATCGTCCAACTCACGGAAGACGAACTCGTCGTTAATCGAGGGAACTGTATTTTCGCTCAGTTCAACAGTCTCAGTCAGGGTCTCCCAATTCCAAGTCATCTCCTCGCTGACGATGGTCTGCTCATAGACAGCAGCACGGCTCTGATAGGTCACAGCCACGACGGCTTCAATATCACCGATGACAGCCTTGACATCAACAGTAGCCTTCTCGACATCCATCTCAGAGGTATAAGTCACGGTGAAAGTCTGTTCCAGCATTCCGTCGGTAACGACAAAGCTGGCCGGCTCAACGCTCAGGCCCTCAACGGCAGGCACTGTCAGGCTGTAAGTGCCATCCTGCAGGTTCTTGCCATTCAGCGAGAACTCATCTGAACGAGTGCGGCCCAGCGGATTGGCACTCAGGGTGATGGTCTTGGGTGAAGCCGTCAATGAGGGTGTCAAATCTTCAGCTGTGTACTCAACTTTCACCAGGAACAGGCCACTCTCTCCGCTGCCACGCGTGATAGCATGGTCGCCTGCAGCTACATCGCTGACGGTGTAAATGCGGCATCCAGTGCCTGTTTCTGCATCAGCAACTTTCAATTCCACACCGTCAAGTTTGATGGTATTGGCACTCCATGTGGACTGAACGATTGTGACAATCGACTCAACGGTAGTGGTGAAGAGAATTTTCGTGGTTCCTTCCATCTTCAAACCATTAGTATAGGACACACCATCATACTCAGCTCCGGTGAACTTTGTGTTGAAGCTGAACTTACCCGACGTGTCGTAGGTAAAGAAGCCTGCTGGATCAGAGACAGCCTTACCTCCATTCAGCGAATAGGTAAAGACATCGCCTGCCCATGCTGACGAAACCGCCATCATGACCAGAGTCAAAAGAGAGAAAATCTTTTTCATAAGCAAATAAGTTTTAGTTGTAAATAAAGAGTATCTATTCGATTGTTTCGTAAAATCTTTGTCGCCAATTAGTTTTGGCGACAAAGATAACAATTATTCTTGAATTGACCAAATGTTTGGGGAAACTATTTCAAAATCATCTTCTTTCCGTTGACGATGAAGACACCCTTCTCGGAGGTGGTCTTCACCTCGACGCCACTCAGGGTGTAGACCTTCTGGCCCCGCAAGGTAGTCTCACCCATCTTGACGCCTTCGATGGCAGCCAGCTGGTTCAGGGCATCGTTGTAGCCGGCCATACCCTTGTCGTAGGTCTCGGGCGAGAGTCCGATGACGGTGGGGATATTGCCGTAGTTGTCGGTCAGGTCATAGGCCGACATGGAGAAGTAGATCATCTTGGCCGGCACCTTGACGGTCTCGGTGGCATTAACGTTGTAGTCGTCGGTAGTGCCATATTGGATGAAGGCGCCGAGCTCGGGCACAAAGACATAGACATAGATGACGTCGCCGCCGACCGACACGCCGTTGTCGCCACTCCATTGCAGCAGCTGGCTGCCGAACCCGATGCCAATCTTGTAGGCGAAGGTGACCTTACCCTTACCGTAGATGAGCGTCGGGGCATAGCGCCACTGCGAGTACCTGTCAGCGGCACCCTCATTGGTCATGTCGAGATAAACCTTGCCATCGGCGGTGCGCGTCAAATCCTCGGCCTCGAGGAACAGCACGGCAGCCCCGTTTTTCAGGCTCTCGTCGGACAGCACCCACTCGTCATAGAAGCTGGCCACGGCAAAGCCGCCCTCCTCGGGCAAGTCGAACGTCGGGGCATCGTCGGCCATAAAGTAGGCGTAGAGCTGCTCGCCGCCCTGGACGGTGAAGGTGTAGGGATTCTCTGTGCTGACGGGGTCGCCCAGCTGACTCTTGTTGGCCCAGTAGGCAAAGTGATAGCCGTCGTTGGGCAGAGCACGGACAATCACTTGGTCGCCAGGTTCATTGACAGTCTTGCTGATCCAGACCGAGCCACAGTTGCCGTGGAAGTCGTATTCGCTGTCCTGATAATATGCCACGTTGACACGGGCACCCTTGGTGAAGTAAGCGAAGATGAGCTCGGTTGCTTCCGTCGGTTTCTCGCCGGAACGGGCAGCCGACTGGGTCTCGTAGACAGGTGTCTCGTCGGGATCGATGTCTGCAAAGCTTAGATATTCAAGGCTTTCGCTCAAGAACTCATCTTTCTCAGCATCGAACACACCGTCGCCATCGTCGAGAAACCATCCGGCAAAGATGTAGCCGTCAGTCGTGGCGGGGTTGGCATAGAGATAGATCATGGTGAAGTAGGTATCGAACATACTTCCCACGGGCACAGGCTGGCTGAAGTCCCACTGGTCGCGCCATACTTTGGTGGTGGCCTCCTGATAGAAGGGGAATACCTTTCCGCCGCCTTCGGGCACAGCCTTCACACGGATAAACACGTTAGCATAGCCGACGAGGCCATCATCCTCCTGAGCAATAGTCTGCTGGGGAATAAGCAGCGCAATGACAGAGAGCAGCAAGGCTGCAAAATTAAGGGTAAAAGTCTTCTTCATATTCGTTCCTTTTATGGTTGTTAGTGATTACTTTGCGAGGTATTTCTTGCCATTCCAGAGATAGATGCCGACCGCAGGCTCCGCATGCAGCCTGCGTCCCTGCAGGTCATAGCAATAGTCAGATAGTGAAATGGCCGGTTGGTTCAACGACTGGATGCCGCTGGAACCGTAGGGCAGAACAGGCGACTGAGCCGCATTGACCACGTCGCCGGTCTCGGTGTTAATCAGGATGGCGACGGCGTGCAGGCGCTCCTTGTCCTGAATGATGCGCTGAGCATGAGAGGCCAGCGTAGTGACGGTGCCCACGTAGGTCTGCGGCTGCCAGGCGGTGATGGGAGCGGTGATGCTGCCCACGATGCCGGTACGGACACCGTTGGTATTGACGGCCACGTGGTTGTAAACAATGCCCGAAGCATAGTAGGGGGCTTCGCGCCACGACTGCATATCGTCGTCCTGATAGTTATCGCCGGCACTGTAGGAATAATCGTTTGAGAAGTAGTTTGTCTGTCGCCAACTGTCGGCCGTGCCAGTCAGCCCGTCCTCGGTGAGGACAAGAATCAGACGGTAGGGCGCGGTGGGGCTGTCAATGTCAAACGTCGTGGTGACGATGTAGCGCACGTCCCACTGATAGGCGTCATCCCATTCGGCCGTGAGTTCCACCTTGGCCTCGGTGGGAATGGAGAGGGCGGCGGCAAAATCGACGTCGATGCCATAATGGAAGACGCCGCGCTGCCCGCTGCCAGAATAGGGGTCGAACTTGAACTCCGCGCGGTCGATGATGCAGCTGGGCGCACCGCTGCCCGGGATGCGGTCGGTCTGCACGTCGGGATAGGTGGGGATGAGCATCGGCTCGCCGTTGCCGGTGTGGACGGCTATGCCGATGAAGCGGTCGCCGAAGTCCTCGCTGAGCCGTTGCATGCCCACGATGCCGCGTGGGCAGTTGCCGCACCACGTGCCGGTGAACTCCTCTACCACCGAACGGCGCACAAACTGCGCCCCAGCGGAGCTAATGAATAGTGAACAATGAATAGTAAATAGTAGAGCGAGCACTACCCACCGGTCATGTCTTTTCAGGTTGATTCGTTTCATCTTTTTCTATCTAATTACACTTCTCACTTATTCCAACTCCGTGCCCACAGGTCCTACACGTATCAACACCGGACTGCCCAACTGGATGAGCGTAGTCGTGACGATGGAGGAGTTTCTGAGAATGAAACCGCTGAGGGTATGGCCCGACCAGTTGGCAGCCTCTAACGTCGCGGAGTTGTAGCCAGTGCTCTCAACATAGAACAGTCGGGCCATGGCACCGGCACCCGAGGTGGTAGCAACCGTGCCGTTGGTGTCGTAAAAATAGCCACTGACCACCGACCTGGAATCACGGTAGAGCGTGAAGCCAGACGGGATGAACAGCGTGCAGGTTGACCTGTCAATGGGGATGTGGACGTAGGCGTTGGCATAGCGCTCCTGCGGCCAATGCATAAGCAGGCTGTCGTGGCGCAGGATGATGTCGAAACGGGTGGCCGACGCCATGCCGCCATTGCCGCCGTAATAACCCATCATGTAGTAGGAACCGACGACATCGTCTCGCAGGTCGAACTGAGCTACCCGCAGCGTGTCGATATATTCACCACATGCGCAGACAATCTGTCCGCGACGGATGTGTCCGCCAACGTTGCTGTCGACCTTGACATGCAAGGTGTTACCGTCGACGACGGGGTGGAGCCACGTCTGGTCTGTGGTGGCTGTCATGGGCACATTGTGGACAATGGTGAGCGAAAACTCTTCGCCCTCGCGAGGCGAATAGTGGCCGCTGACCACCATAGGCATGTCGAGCACCATGCCCAACTGCTGGACAGGCAGCTGGCGCGAAGCCTGGCCTGACTTCAGTGTCAGCAGGGCCGTGCGCCCGTCGAAGCCGTAATTAGCCTCTGCCGTCACCGTGACCATATGGCCGCTGACACTGGCAGTGCACCAGTCGGCATCGACGGTAGCCTCGAGCGTGCCTGCCACTTCCACCTGCACGACGGCGGTGGTTCCCTCTGCCGGGAAGATGAGGTCGTTGCTCACGATATGGATAGCATCGCCGCTGACGGCGTAGCCATTCTCGTCGTCGTCGCAGGAGATAAGCGCCACGGCTATGCCACAGCCCATCATGCTTGCAAGGAGTAGATTTCTTAGTCGGATCATAGTTCGAATATTGAAAGTCTATTGACTGATCATACGCGTCTTGCGGTTGAGCGTCTTGAGATTGTTGAACAGATAGTTGCCGTTCGTGAGCCATTCGGGTTCATTGAGCAGACCGGCCGTCAAGGCTCCAGAGGCATTATTGTAGAGATATATGAGCACCGCACTGTTATAATTGGCCCCGTTCGTGGGGGTGATGTTGAAGCGAGGATAGTAGCGGTTGCCATTCCAACTGATGGAGAACTGCCCTTCGTCGGTAATTGAGATGTTGGACAGACTACTGCCCGAATAATTGACACAGGACCAATAGACGGAATTACCGTCAATGTCACCAATGGTCTGTGAGCCTAACTTGAGGTTGCCGGTCTCCGCCTCGTAGCGCATGACAAGATTATACTTAGGACTAAGCCCCTGCATCAGATAGGTGCCTTCCAGACGATTGGGCTTCAGGTAGACGTCGGCAGACGAGTTAGAACCCCAGGTGAGACTATAGTCCGACTCCCAAAGGGCATAGGTCATGAAGTCATCAGGATAGGGAATGCCCTCCAGGGAGACGTTCTCAGCCCCTTTGTCGCTGCAGGTGAACAAATTGGTTTCGGTGTCTAAATCAAAAGTCTGCACGCTGACGCCACCAAGGACGACGGGGCGATAGAGGCGGATGCCACGATCAGTGTAGGTGAAGTGTACATCGAACGTGTCGCGACCGCTGACCATGTTGATGCTACGCACCGAGGGGTTGCACTTGCCCTTCACCTCAGTATTGCCGACAAAGCCACGTATGGAGTCGACAAAATGGTCAAAGACATTGATTGTCTTGCGGGCATATTCGTCAGGGCTGGCCGTCAGCTTGCGCAAATACATCGTGTTGCGGGTCTTCTTGCCAAAAAGTGAGATGAAGTCGTCGGCAATGCTGTCAATGACAAACTCGAACTCGCCGCCCTTAGCCTCATACTCATCGCTGGAAGGGGTCGAGAAGTAATGCATCAGGCTGTTATAGGTGTCGAAGGTCAGCACTGGGCCGTTGTCATTGGTCAGCCTATAATAAGTAGTCTCAGTGGAGTCAGGTATCAGCGAACAGCCAATCGTGGCAGCCAGCGAGTCGAACTTCACCGTGTAGACTACGCCGCCATAGGCCAGCGTGGAACTGGGATAATACTCAAAAGCCCAGCCATACTCGGCATTGCGGAGCACCTGGCGTGCCCGACTGACAGTCGAGGCCAATCGCTGAGAGGCGGGCTCGTCGAAATAATCGTCGACCTCGGAGGTGCATGCCGCACTCAACGACAGGAGGCTGACGGCAAGTGCCATCAGCCACTTGTCCTTTATCCTTGTTGATAGTCTTTCTGTTCTGTTCATGTTCTTTGCCTTGTAATTCGTTATTTCAATCCAGACTGGTCAGGTCGATATATCCGCTGACCACCTGCTTCTGCCGGCGCTGTAGCGACGAGCGCAACTGGTCGAGGTCGATGTCGAAGGTCGTGAGCATGTAGTTCTTGACAATGTCGAGCTTGGCAGCAAGAATGCGCGAACCGTCGGTGCCGGCCTGAGTCATCCATTTCTTCCAGGTATCTTCTGAATTGCAGACATACATCGACAACATTTCGGCAAAGTCCTCCTTGTCAGAGTGCTGGGAGTAAGAACTGATGAAGCCACGAGTCAGGTAACCCGTATCGAAAGGACTTTCACTCCATTTGTCGGCCACATAGTCAGAACCGGTGATAAGCTGGAACTCAGCAGGATAGTCCTTCGTCTGGTTCAGGATATGGGTGAACTCATGGTGAATGGTCTTCAGGTAATAATGGTTCAAGTCGTCGGCATTTTTCAGATACTGCCCCAGATAGTTAGTGCCGGATAGCAGAATCTTTCGACCGCCCTCAGCAGTACCAAGAATATAGGTTCCGTTGTTCTTGTACTCCCACTCCCCTATCGTGAAAATAAGCTTTGGGAAATAGCTGCGGGTGAAGTCGATGCCGCCCACCTCGTCGTAGGCTTCTATGCACATGTACTTCACCAAATGGGCCAGCACGACGGCATCCTCGTAGCGCGAGGGCACGGTGTAGTAGTCCATGTCGCTCTCGTTGTCCTCGTAACGATACTTGAAACGAATGTTATAAGGGGCTACATAGTTTCGCTGGAGCCAATAGTCGAAGGGGGTATAATCTACCTGGTCGACCATAATGACACTCCTGGAATCGAGGTCATCATCTGAACAGCCGGCAAGCCAGGTCGCTGCTGCCAGGCAGCCACCTAAGGCCAAAGTCGTAATGATATGACGAAGTCTAAACATAATATGCGATTCTATTGATTCAACAATCAGTTCATGGTTCACCTCGGGTTAGGCTCTACACCGGCCGTACGCACTTTCAACGGTATCTGGACAGCGCGGCGCGGGTCGTCGACACGAAGAATATCCGTAAAGGATTCGGGCTCGCCGGAAGCACTGATGACACGGCGCACGACCTCGATGCCGTAGCGTTTGATGTCGTACCAGCGGAGACCAGCCTGTAGCGTTTCAATGCGGCGGAAGCCAAGCACGCACTGGAGCATGGCCTCCTTCGTGTCGCCCTCGGCACCAATGTCGAACTTCGGATGCAAGTGCTTCTTGATAGTCGACTGGATGTGCAGGTCGTCGCTATAGCAATAGTCGACGCTGTTGTAGAACTCTGTAATCATCTGAGGCGACAGTTCGATGTAGGAGTCGACGATGTTCTGCATCCAAAGCGTCAGGTCGGCAGCTGCCTTGTCGTACTGTCCAGTCAGGACGTAAGCCTCAGCCCTGTTGAGCAGGCACTCGTCAGCCGTAAAGGCGGGGTAGACCGTGCGGTAATAACCTGTTCCGGCCACGGGGTCGGCATATTCAAACATGTAAGGCAGTTTCCAGAATACGGTCTTATCGAGATTAGTAGCCGAATAGGTGTGAGTGCCCTGATAATAGACTGCACTGCCCCAGATGTTAGGTGCCTCGCTGGTTTCTGTGCGGGCCAAATACTTGCCGTGGGAATACTTCGACATGTAGCGATAGGGCCCGAAGCAGAGTCCCATGGCGGAATAGGCCGTGCAAAGCAACAGATTGCAGTTGAGTGAGGCGTCGATGTAGTGCTGCGACAGGGCCTCGTAGGTCTGCGTCATCGTGGCCATGTAGTCCCAGTCACGCAGCATCGACTCTGGCGATCCACCCAGACAGAGGTTGGCATAGTCAATAGCCTTGTCCCACTGCTCAACATAAAGGAAGAACCGGCAGGCAAACGCATAGGCAGAGCGTGGCGTGAAGTGATACTTCGGCACACTGTAGTTGCTGCTGACCAGCGGCAGGGCCTCCAGCAAATCAGCCTCGATGTGTCGGTAGACATCCGCCAAATTGCCACGTCCGGGATTGTAGGCCAACTCCTTGGAAGGGCTGTCCATATAGACGATGCCCAAATGATTGGCTGCCGTTGACGGCGAATAGGCATGACAGAACATATTGGCCAACATGAAATGAGCATAGGCCCTACAGAGCAGGGCCTCGCCGCGGGCCTCAGCCAGTTCCGACTGCGAGGCACTGCCCTCCAACTGGTCAAGGCATTCAAGGGCCTGATTGGCTGTGGCGATGCACTCATAGCAGTCTTCCCAGAAATTCTCCGGGCTGGAGTTGTTGGCCTCAGTGACATCATTCCAGTAGAACACCTGGTCCATGAAACGTGAGGTGTTGGGGTTGTTGCTGCCGTAGTCGTCAACATTGTCGCTCATGTATTCAGCCACGAGCAGCGGCTCGTTGGCCGGGTAAGCTGTGACAAGCAACTTCCTGACACTCTCGACTGACGTGATTTCCATGCGGTTGTCGGGCAGTTCGTCAAGATAGTTGTCGCAGGAGCCGAACAGGGCGCTGAGGGCTCCACTCACGATGCAAAGACGGAGAATACTTATCTTCTTCATAATCATCATTCGTTTTTATATACCAATGCGCAGCGTACACGTAAACTGCTTCGGCATAGGAACGGCCACACCACCCGAATTGGTGAATTCAGGATCCTGGCCATTCAGTTTCTTGTCGCTGTAGAGCAGGAAGAGGTTGGTGGCCTGAAGCTTCAGTCCAAGGGTGGTGAGACCCAGGCGTGAGATGATGGCGCGCGGGAAATCGTAGTTCAGCGAAATCTCCTTCATGCGCACAAAATCGCCCTTGGCCACACGGGCCGTCGAGTAGTTATAGGCATTGTAGGCATAACCCAAGTCCGTATTGTTGCGATTCTGTCGCGAACTGGCAATGACAGGAATGTCAGTCTTGGCCTCGTCGCCTGGCACCATCCAGCGGTTCTTGAACTCCTTGGGCATGGCTGTCAGGTCGCTGTAGCGGCTGGCGAACACCGGATCGAGGCGGATGACATTCCCAAACGAATAGGTCAGGAAGATGTTGAGAGTGAAGCCCTTATACTTGAAGATATTCCCCAGCGAGCCCATGTCGGTGGGATCTATAGTGCCCGAGAACTTGAGGAAAGCCATTGCCTCGGGGTCGGTCTCCTGAAAGTAGATACCAGTCGTAGTGGTCTGTCCGTTGCCGATGTAGAAGGTGGGCAGTCCCTCCTTGTTAAGTCCTGCGAAGGGGATAGAGAACAAGCTGTTGACGGGATAGTCCTCCAGACTGGCCTCACTCGAACTGGTGAGCAGGTCGATAAGTCGTTTGCGCGACATGAGCCGTGTCACCTTGTTGTGGGTGTGGGAATAGACCAGCGATGTGGTCCATGCGAAGTCCTTGTTCTTGATGTTCACGGTCGAGAGGCTTACCTCGATGCCGTCGGCACTCATCTCGGCCGTATTGGCACGTTGGGTGACACCGCCACCTGCATAGCCAGCCGTAAAGATCGGGCCTATCAGGTCATAGTTGTTGCGCTTGTACCAGTCGAGATTCAGGTTAATACGGTTGTCAAGGAATCCGGCATCAAGGCCGATGCTCAACTCGTGCTTTTTCTCATAGGTCAGCTCGTAGTTGGCCGGCGCCTCCATCAGCAGACCGCTCTCATTGACACTGGTAAAGGGACGCCAGAGCGCTGTAGGCACAATGATATAGGTAGAGTTGGTCACGTCGGAAGGACCACGGTCGGCTGTGAGCGAATAGCTGGCACGCAGTGAAGCTGAACTCAGGACGGGTGCCAGTTTTTCAAACCACTCCTCCTCGTCGATGTTCCAGCGGGCTGATACGTTCCATGTGGGCAGCCAGCGAGCCGAACGGCTGCGCCCCATGCGGTTGGTGCCCTCGTAACGGAAGGTGCCGTTGACGACGTAGCGGCGGTTGAATGTATAAGTGCCGTTGACGAAAAAGGCTGCCGTGCGCTCACGGGTGTCGGCCAGACTGTAATAGCTGGTGTTACGCTCTTGCATCTGCTTAAAGGCAAGATAGTTGAAGTCGGAAAGCATGCCGCTTTCGAACAGCACGCCCATGTCGGTATTCTCGCTGCGGTGGCGATTGAGCGACGTCACCTCCATACCAGCATAGAGGTTGACCTGATGTTTTTCGGCAAAAACGTCATTATAGCTGCCCGATACACGGAAGTTATAGCTGAACATGTTGTTGTCCGACTGGCGCAGGATGCCACCATCGGGCATCACAGAGACTGGCAGGGCATAAATATTGTCGGGATCGGTGTAGAGATAAGGGTTACGGTTGCGTATGACCGAATTGTCCATGGCACGATAGGCCATAGCCTGATTGGAGTTCTCACGGATGAAGTGCTCCTGCGAGGTGGTCACATTGCGGATGGAGCCTAAGGCAGACAATTCCACCTTTCGGATGGGCTTCCAAGTCAGCTGGCCCTGGAGCCGGAACTCGTTCGACTTGAGGTCAATGTAATTATTCTCCAGTTCATTGAAAATATTGAAGGGCGCGTAGTTGCGCGTGTAATAGGCATCAGGATCCAAGGCCCGACTCGTGTTCAAGGCGTAGGAATAGGGATTGATGTCAAACGAACGGCTGACGCCGCCGGCCACGGGATCTACGCTGCGCGAGAGAGTGCCCGGCGCCTTCTGGTTGCGGAACGACGTGCTTGAGATGACCTTCAGCGACACCTGCTTCGACAGGTTGAAATCGGCATTGATGTTGGCCGTGTAGCGCTCCACCTTGCTCTGCTTGGTCCATCCCGGGTCGAGCAGTGCACTGACCGAGGCGCGATAGGTGGTCTTGTCCGTTCCACCCTCCATCGAGACGGAATGGCTGTGCTGAACGGCAGTAGAGAACAAGCGGTCGAACCAGTCGGTGTTGCGGTACTCAGCAGCTCGCAGATACTCGGCAACGGCCTCGTTGCTGTTGTCCAGGGCAAAGGTCTTGGTGACAGGGTCGTACTGCGAGAACATCTGATACATCTTTCCGTAGATGCCGCTCTCCGAGGCGTTGGCGGTCTCGGCATAGTTCAAATAGCCTTTCTGCTGCAACTCCTGATAGACCGACATCTGGTCCTGTGAATTCATGATATTGAATGTACGGTAAGACGGTTTCAGTCGCATGGTGTATTCACCCGTGTAGCTGATGCGATTGTGGCCGGCACGGCCTTTCTTGGTAGTCACGGCAATGACACCGGCCATTGCGCGCGCGCCATATATAGAGGTGGCGGAGCCATCCTTCAGCACTTCGAACGACTCGATGTCGTCGGAATTCAGTCCTGCAATGGCCGAGGAAATCAGTGTATTGGCATCGCCAGAGGAGAGATCGTCGGCAGAGACGTCGATGACGTCCTCAAGAATAACACCATCGACCACCCACAGGGGTTTCGAGGCGCCATAGATACTCGTGGCACCGCGCACGCGGATTTTCGGAGCCGCACCGAACGTGCCGCTGACGTTCTGCACAGAGACACCGGCGGCTCGGCCCTCAAGCGCACGACTGATGTCGGCCACGCCGTCAATCTTGGCGTCGGCAGCATTCACCTTGGTCGTCGAACCGGTGAACGTGCGTTTGTCAACCTTCTGCATACCGGTGACCACCACCTCCTCAACCATCAATGCCTGGTCGGGCTGCAGCACGACACGCATGCCGTTGCGGGGTGACAGCGTCTGCGTGGCCATCCCCACATAGCTGAACACCAGTTTCTTGCCCTGAGGAACCTCTATGGTAAAATGGCCGTTGATGTCAGTTGCCGTTCCGCTCTTGCTGCCCTGCACTTGCACCGTCGCACCGATGGCCGGCTCGCCGTCGGTTTCCACTACAATGCCTGTAATCTTCGTCTGCGAAAAGGTTGCATTTACGATTAGCAGCAGAAGTATCCATATTATAGATAATCGCTTGCACATATAAAAAATTGTATTTGTTTCAGTCAGCGTAGGAAGAAATTTAGCGAATTCCCTCCCTTTTTTGCGGCGCAAAGATAGAAAAAAAAAACATAAATTCCAAATATTTTTCAAATTTAATGAGAATAAATAAAAACTATATACAAATTATAAATATACATACAAAAAATATCCGACTAAAATAAAAAAGGACAAAAAACTTTGGTGGAATGAAAAAAAAACAGTACCTTTGCACCGCTTTTCGGAAAACCCGGAGCATTCGACGACGTCGCTGCCCGTGATTAAGGCAGTAAAGGCGTCAGAAGGATGTCATAGCACAAAACTTTAATCAACCAAACAAACCATGTATTTAGATCAAGCTAAAAAGCAAGAGATTTTCACTCAGTATGGCAAATCGGCCACTGACACCGGTTCGGCTGAGAGCCAGATTGCACTGTTCACCTATCGCATCAAGCACCTCACTGAGCACCTGAAGCAGAACCATAAGGACTACGCTACGGCTCGCTCGCTGACCAAGATGGTAGGTCGTCGCCGCAAACTGCTGAAGTATCTCTACGAAAACGACATTACTCGCTATCGTGCCATCATCAAGGCGCTCGGTCTGCGTAAGTAATAATCAGAAACAAACATGCTCGCCCGTATACCACAATGGCATACGGGCGAGTTTTTTTTTAGGGGCAGTCCGAAAAGTCAGTTGTGGAAACCGTAGAAACTCCCCTCCTCAAGGAGGGGCGGGGGTGGTTGAAACACAAGTCGCAGGGCCCGTTCGCTGAAGAATCAATCACCCCCAGCCCCTCCTTTCCGAGGAGGGGAGTTGTATATTCTCTACTACAACGGACTTTTCTGACAGATCCTATATTTTTCTGTATCAACCTTGTCGGGCCTCCGGAATAGGCTCGGCAATCTCGCGTAGCGGAATCATGACGAAATCCCTCTCCTGCATCAGAGGATGAGGAATCTTCAGTTTAGGGGTGTCGAGATGCAAGTCGTCGTAGAGCAGGATATCGATATCTATGGGACGGTCGTGGTAGACAGCGGATTGGGAGTTGCCACGAACAGTCGCATGCTCGCTGTGCTTACCTAACTGGCGCTCGATGAGCCGGGTGCGATGGAGAACCTCAACTGGCTTCAACGAGGTTTCGACCAGAATGACCGCATTGACAAATTGCTTGTCGGACTCAAAACCCCAGGGTTCTGAATAGAAGAAAGCTGACTGGCGCCTGATGGTGCCTATCAGCCTCTCTATACGTCGGTAAGCGCGAAGAATGGTCTGCTCCCTTTCGCCGAGGTTGCTCCCTAATCCAAGATAAACCCGATGGAGTTTCCCCACTGCAGTAGCAAATTCTTCACTTTTCACTCTTTCCTTTTCACTTAATCAGTCATCAAGGATAAGCATGGCGTCGCCGAAGCAACCGAACAAATACTTATTCTTAAGTGCCTGTTTATAGGCTTCGTTGACCAAATCGTAGCCTCCGAATGCAGCCGTGGCCATCATCATGGTCGACTCAGGATGATAGAAATTCGTAATCAGCGAATTACCCAAGCCAAATTCGTATGGTGGGAAGATGAACTTGTTGGTCCAGCCGTCGTACTCCTTCAGCAGACCATCAGTGCCGACAGCCGACTCCGTAGCGCGCAGCGTGCTAATGCCCACGACACAGATGCGATGACCGGCCTGCTTCGAGGCATTTACCTGCTGACAAGCCTCAGCGGTGATAATCATCTGCTCGGAGTTCATCTTGTGCTTTGTCAGGTCCTCCACTTCGATAGGGTCAAATGAGCCCAGGCCGCAATGAACGGTGACATAGGAGAACTCAAAGCCGCGGATTTCCATCATCTTCATCAGTTCACGACTGAAGTGCAGGCCCGTCGACGGTGCCGTCACAGCTCCCTCTTTCTTGGCGAAAATGGTCTGGAACTGCTCCATATCGTCGGGCGTGGCGGGACGACGGTCGACAATGTAGCGGGGCAGCGGGGCCTCGCCCAAATCGAAGAGTTCCTTCTTGAATTCATCGTGCGGACAATCATATAGGAAGCGCAGAGTACGGCCACGTGAGGTAGTGTTGTCGATGACCTCGGCCACCATGGGGCCGTCGCCGTCGAAGAACAGCTTATTGCCGATGCGAATCTTGCGGGCAGGCTCGACGAGCACGTCCCACAGGCGCAGTTCCTCGTTGAGTTCACGGAGGAGAAACACCTCGATCTTGGCGTCAGTTTTCTCTTTCGTGCCATACAAGCGGGCTGGGAAAACGCGCGTGTCGTTGAAGATGAATGTGTCGCCCTCGTCGAAATAGTCGACGATGTTGCGGAAGGTCATCGGCTCTTCGGTGTCGTTGCCTTCGGCATCCTTCTTAAACATCTCGATGCGCTCGCTCTTGCGGTGGAGGACCATCAACCGGCACTGATCACGATTATAGATGCGCTCCACGGTGCCGTCCTCGTTTTCAAAGGCGCGGTGAGGCGGATAGAGGGCTATCTGGTCCTCCGGCAGTTTGAACTTGAATTGTGAAAGTTTCATATCGTTTCTTTTTCTATGTCTAATGAATCGAGCCACGCCGGGAATTCTTCGAGCGTCATGCAGTCCTCGATGCGCACGTCGCCGACACGGGTGCGGCAAAGAGCCGTCAAGTAGGCGCCACTGCCGAGAGCCTCGCCAATGTCGCGGGCCAAGGCTCGGATATAGGTGCCCTTACTGCAAACCACACGAATGCTGAGTTGCATTGTCTGCGGGTTGAAGGCTGTCATCTCCAGTTCGTCAATCTTCAGCGTTTTAGGCTGCAGTTCCACCTTCTCGCCACGACGGGCCATCTTGTAGGCTCTGTGACCGTTGACGTTACAGGCTGAGAATTCGGGCGGCACTTGCTGGATTTCACCCACGAAACGCGGCAGCACGCTGAGGATTAGCTCCTCGGTGATGTGTCCGGTCGGATAGGTCTTATCCACCTCATGCTCCATGTCGTAGCTGGGCGTCGTAGCCCCCAGCTGCAGTGTAGCGGTGTATTCCTTCGTGGCGGCCTGCAGCGACTCGATGCGCTTCGTGGCCCTGCCGGTGCACAGTATCAGCACGCCGGTTGCCAAGGGGTCGAGCGTCCCCGCATGCCCGGTCTTCAGTCGCTTCACATGCAGTTTCTTCGACAATCGTGTACGCACAAAGGCCAGTGCACCGAACGACGTCATGCCATAAGGCTTATTGATATAAAGAATTTCTCCCTCGTGAAAGTTCATTTAGTCAACCATTGCAAGTGAGTGGCCCGTCAGCAGCAGCACGATGATGATACCGCCAACAATGATGCGATAGACACCGAAGGCCTTGAAGCCGTATTTTGTGAGGAATCCGACAAACCACTTCATGGCCAGCAGTGCGACCACGAATGAGACGACGCAACCCAGCAGCAACATCGTGATGTTGTGGGCACTGGCCCATGAGGCTTCTTCCTTCAGCAGGTCGAGCAGGTCGAGCAGCGTGGCACCGGCCATCGTTGGCACGGCCAGAAAGAACGAGAATTCCGCAGCACGTTTACGCGTCAGCCCTTGCGTCATGCCACCGACAATCGTTGCCATCGACCGCGACACGCCGGGAATGACGGAAATGCACTGATAGAGTCCTATGTTGAAAGCTCGCTTCTCGTTGACTTTGTTCTGCTCGTTGCCTTTATTGAAAAGCTTATCACAGAACAGCATGAACACACCGCCAAGCACCAGCATGACTGCAACCACCTCAACGCTGTCGAGCAGCCAGTCGAGCAGGCCGGACTTCTTTGCGGCCAACCCGATGACCACGGCAGGAATAACACCGATGATAAGCAGCCAGTAGAAATAGTAGCGATGCTTCAGCTTCTGGAATGTCGAACTGCCCTCGGGAGCAGGACTTTTATCGAACTGGAAGAACCGTTTCCAATAAAGACACACCACCGACAGGATGGCACCAAACTGGATGATGAACGTAAACGCGTGGACAAAGGGGTCGCCCTGAGGAATGCCGAGCAGATTCTGGGTGATAATCATGTGGCCCGTCGACGAAACCGGCAGGAACTCAGTGAGGCCCTCCACGATGGATATGATGATAGTCTCAATCCACGTCATTTAACCTCCTCCTTGTCCTTGGGCTTATGAACTACTGCATATATCATCGACACAAACCCAAACAGGCACACAAGCGGCGCCACCTTGATGCGGCGGGCGCTGAAGATGTCAGGATTAAAGGCCGACTCCGACGAGCCGCTGCCTCCCATCAGGATAAACCCGATGATGACGATGATCATTCCCACGGCCAGCAGGATGAAGTTCATGCGTCCGAATGCGAAATTTTTCTTATCCATCTTTATCTATTATCTCTTATCTTTTATCTCTTATCTCTAAATCTTATACAGCTCTCCTGCCTTCATGCGCAGGAACTTGTTGACTGACAGCAGCGTGCACAGCATCATAATCACGAAGCCGAACACGAACACTGCAGCTGCCGTGATTGCCATCTCAGACCAACCGATAATTTCCTCGATGCCCGGTTGATAGCGATAGAGCGCATAGGCCACACCACCCAGCACGCCACAAGCCAGCAGGGCAGCCAACACGCCGACCGTCATGGCCTGGCGCACGAAAGGCCGGCGGATGAACGACCAGCGAGCTCCGACCAGTTTCATCGTGTGGATGGAGAAGCGACGCGAGTAAACACCCAACCTGACAGAATTGCTCACCAGCGCATAGCAAACAAAGATAAGCAATATCGCCAGCACCAGCAGAATCAGGTTGATGCGATGCAGGTTGCGGTTGACGTCCTCGATCTGATCCTCCTGATAGGCCACATCAGTCACCTGTCGCCACTGTTTCATCAGATTAGCCGACACCTTGCGCAGTGAGTCGCCGTTAGCATAGTCGGCTGCCATCTGGATTTCGAGCATGGCCTCAAACGGATTGGTGCCAACGAACTCCGATGGATCGCTGCCCAAAGCCTCTGTGCCCTCGCGCAGCGCCTGCTCCTTGCTGATATAGCTGACGTGCTTAGCCCACGGCTCAGCCTCAAGCATCTGTCCCAGGGCTGCGCCTTCCAATACGGGAACGCTGTCACCCAGCATCACCGTCATGGTCATATTCTCGCGCACATAGGTAGACAGGTTGCGGGCCGTCAGCACCGAAAGCACCACGAGCCCCAACAGGATGAGCACCATCGTGGTGCTGATACACAAAGTGACGACCTGCATACCATGGCGGCGGTCGGCCGGTTTCTGTTTTTTCTTCATTGGCAAAAAGGCATATACAGCCAAATTCGTTGCAAAGGTAGCATAAAAAGGTCGAATGGCAAAATAATTTAAGAATTATTTCGTTTCTACCTAAAAGTTTATCTATATGTCAACCATCATCTACCCCTCGCCCATCTTCGGCCCTGTGCATAGCCGCCGACTGGGCATATCCCTCGGCATTAACCTACTGCCGGCTGACGGCAAAGTGTGCAGCTTCGACTGCGTCTACTGCGAATGCGGATTCAATGAGGAACACCGCCCCACCCTGCCCCTGCCGACGAGACAAGAAGTGGCTCAGGCTCTTGAACTGAAGCTGCAGCAAATGAAAGCCGACGGCCAGCTACCCGACGTGCTGACCTTCGCCGGCAACGGCGAGCCCACGTGCCACCCGCATTTTGCCGAAATCATCGACGACACCATCCGCCTGCGCAATCAATATTGCCCAGAGGCCAAGGTCAGTGTGCTGAGCAACTCGACAATGATTCATCGGCCACAGGTCTTCGAGGCTCTGCTGCGCGTTGACAACAACATCCTCAAGCTCGACACTGTCGACCCGGCCTATATCACCCGACTCGACCACCCCGCCGGCACCTACGACGTCAGGCGCATTATCGAGCGCATGAAGCAGTTCGACGGCCATGTCATCATACAGACCATCTTCCTGCACGGCCACTGTCACGGCGAGGATGTCGACAACACCGGTGATGCTTTTGTTCTCCCTTGGCTCGATGCCGTCCGCGAGATTGCCCCCAGTCAGGTAATGGTCTACACGATCGACCGCGAGACGCCCACCCCGACCCTGCAGAAAGCTACACGCGAAGAACTCGACGGCATTGCCGACCGCGTGCGCGCCATGGGCATCCCCTGCCAGGCCAGCTATTGAGGTATCATTTTTCCTTACATTTGGCTCATCCCCCAAAAAAGAAACGGTCCTTTTCGATGAAAGAAGGGGCGCTTTGAGGGTCGAGAAGCTGCCCTTTTCAACTCAAGAAGCGGCACTTCTCTGATGACATTTTGCTAAACCACTAAAAAACAGCGACTTGTAAATTTCTTACAAGCCACTGCGATTTTTTTATTACAAAAATACCTTTCTGCCCATCCCTCAGAGCTTCGAGATAACACCGAGCTGACTGGAGCGCAGGAACTGGACGATGATGCGGATTTCAGGGCTGTCGGGCACCTGCTGCTCAATCTGGTTGGTAGCGTCGAAGACGGAAGTCTGGCCATGGAAGACGAGGCGGTAGGCATTGGCGATATGCTTGAGCACTTTCTCGTCGATGCCGTAGGTGCGGCACATGGTGTAGTTGACGCCGCCGTAATCCGGGCGCTTGGTGCAGATGATGTAGGGGGGCACGTCCTTAGAGAAGGTGGTGCCGGCCTGAATCATAGCACCTTCGCCGACGCGGGTCTTGGCATTTTCGATGACCGACGACGAGAAGATGACGCCATTGCTAATCTCGCAGTCGCCGGCAATCTTGGTGCCATAGCCAAAGACGCACTCATTGCCCACCTTCGTGTCGTGGCTGATATGAGCACCCTCCATGAGCACATTGTTATTGCCAATGACGGTCTGGCAGCCACGGTGGGTGGCGCGATTGATGACCACATTCTCACGGATAATGTTGTTGTCGCCGATGACACATTCCGACTTTTCGCCGTTGAAGCTAAAGTCCTGCGGCAGAGCGCCAATGACGCTTCCCTGATGCACCTTGTTGTGCGAGCCCATGCGGGTGCCGTCGAGGATTGAGACGAAGGGGAAGATGATGCAGTTGTCGCCGATCACCACGTCGTCCTCGATATAGACGAATGGGAATATCTTACAGTTGTTGCCGATTTGGGCCTTGGGGCTTATCTCGGCGCGTGGGGAAATTTCGCTTGCCATATTCTTTTTGTTTATTAAATTAAGAATTAAGAATAAAAAACTGTGATTAGACTTATGTTCGACACTGATTATGATTTCACGTCAAACAGGTCGTTCGCCCAAGGCTTTCCATGCGGTAGAAGGTAATCATAATTTTTTATTCTTAATTTTTCATTTACTTACTTCCTCCTCCCAGTGCCTGATACAGATTGACCACGGCCTGCATCTTCGAAAAGTCGTCGGTGACTTTCGAGATACGGGCATTGAGCAACGATGACTGGGCCTGAATGACCTCCAGATAGCTGGAGCCCTTCGACTTGTAGAGCTGGCGGGTGTCCTCAACATTCTGGGTGAGCACCTCTACCTGACGGGCTTCAAGCTGAGCCTTCTCTGTACTGGTGTTGTAGAGCAGCAAGGCGTTCGACACTTCGTTGCCGGCCTTCAGGATGATGTTCTGCCATGTGTTGAAAGCCTGTTCCTCCTGAGCTTTCGCAACCTTGAGCCCGGCCACTATCTGTCCGTGCTGGAAGATGGGCTGAGTCAGCGAGCCGACTGCCGAGAGGAGCCACTTGCCGGGATTCATGACCATAGTGCCGGCGGTATTAGTAAACATGGCCGTACCGGTAACGTTGATGTTGGGATAGAAGCGCGAGCGGGCCGTCTCTACATCGTAGAAGCACTGAGCCAGCGCCATCTCTGCAGCGTGCACGTCAGCACGGTTGGAGAGAAGCTGAATGCCTACGCCGGCCGAGAACTTCTCGGGCAGCGACTGGTCGTAGAACTTGCCACGGGGAATCTGATGGCCCGCCTCATTGAGCAGCAGAGCCATCGAGTTCTCCAGCTCGCGCACCTGACGCTGCAGGTCGAGCTTCTGGGCCTGCACGGAGTAGTAGTTGGCCTCTGCACTCTGCACGCTGGTGGAACGGGCATAGCCTAGGTCTTTCTGGAGTTTCATCATGTCCCAGGTTTCCTTAACCAGCGACTCCATGTCATTGATGATGTCAAGCTGTTCGTCCATCATCATGAGCGTGTAGTAGAGGTTAGCTATACCGCAGATGATGTTGGTTTGCACTACCACCTGATAGTCCTTCGTGGCCAGGAGCTGCATCTGTGCGGATCGCTTCTGCGAAAGAATATTGCCAAAGAGGTCGACATTCCAGGAGGCCGAAACGGGCAACTGGTAGGTCTTTGACGTCGAGGCGCCATCGATGTAGAGATGGCTCAGCGTGCCGCTGGGGGCGAAGGCCACGCTGGGCAGGAATGCCAGCTTGGCCACTTTGAGCATGTCCTCCATCATCTTCACGTTGAGGGCGGCATTGCGCAAATCAGGATTGTTCTCAAGGGCAGTCTCGATGAGCTGCTGCAACTGCGGGTCGGTGAAGACTTCGCGCCAGGGCAATTGACCGAAATTCGGGTCAGTATTGATAGGCAGCGTGTCGTTGTCGACGACTACGTCGCGAATCAGCCCCGCCGTGTTCACGTTCTCGGGCCGCTCATATTTGTTGTAGAGGCCGCAGCTGGAAATGAGCAGCAGACCCACCCCGACCCCTCCCCACGGGAGGGGCTTCAATATAGTTCTGATAATCTGTCTTATATTCATATTCTTCTTATGGTTTCTGATAGTCATTATCTAACCGACCTCCCCTCCCATGGAGGAGAAGGTCGGGGGTGGGCTTATCTCTCAAGTACATATTCCTTTGGCCGGTGCGCATACTGAGCCAGCTCTGTGGCTACTTCTGGGTTTTCCTCGTCGCCTTCGAACTTCATGGGAGAGAACTTCTCCTGCAGTGATTGGAAGATGACGAACAGAGTGGGCACGACGAAAATCTGGCAGAGCGTACCGATGAGCATGCCGCCCACGGCCGCAGCGCCGAGCGTCTGGTTACCATTGCGACCTACGCCCGAGGCGAACATCATGGGCAGCAGACCGATGATCATGGCTAGCGACGTCATGAGGATAGGACGCAGACGGGCGGCAGCACCCAGCACGGCCGACCATGAGATGGCCATACCCGTCTGGCGGCGCTCCAGGGCGAACTGCACAATCAGGATGGCGTTCTTGGCCAGCAGACCAATCAGCATGATGAGCGAAATCTGCATGTAGATGTCGTTCGAATGGCCGAAGACCATCGTGAACAGGAAGCAGCCGGCCAGACCGAAGGGCACGGAGAGCACCACGGCCAGCGGCAGGATGTACGACTCGTACTGGGCCGACAGAATCAGATAGATGAACATGAAGCACAACAGGAAGATAAGCGCCGTGGAGTTCGACGACTTGGCTTCCTCGCGCGTCAGACCCGAATAGTCGAACGTGTAGCCTGCGGGCAGAATGTCGGCACCCACCTCCTGACAGGCCTTGATGGCCTCACCGGTGGAGTAGCCGTCAGCCACGGTGGCTGTCACGTTGATTGACGTGAACAGGTTGAAGCGGTTGATGTTCGACGGGCCGTAGACGCGCTCCAGCGAGCAGAACTCCTGGATGGGTGACATGCCCGACGGGGTACGAACGTAAACGCTGTTGAGCGACTCCGGCGTCATGCGAGTGTCCGGCGCACCCTGCACCATGACACGGTAGAGTTTACCGTAGGCATTGAAGTTCGAGGCATACAGACCGCCGTAGTAGCCCTGCAGGGTATAGAGCACAGTCTGGGGCGAGATGCCGGACTGCTTACACTTAGCCACGTCGACGTGGATCATGTACTGCGGATAGCTGGGGTTATACGACGTCATGGCCATCTGAATCTCCGGGCGCTTGTTGAGCTCGCCCAAATACTCCTTCACGATGTTAAAGAACTTGGTGAGGTCGCCGCCCGTGCGGTCCTGCATGACCAGCGACACACCCGAGTTGGCCGAGAAGCCCGGCACCATAGGCGGTGCGAAGGCCAGGATGCTGGCATCCTTGATATGGGCCGTTTTCAAGTAGATCTGAGCCAGCACACCGTTCGACTCCAGCGGATTGAGGAAGAAGCGATAGATGCCATCGCCCTGCCAAAGACCGGAAAGCTTCCACCAGAAGCCTTTCTGACGCTCTGCGAACGGTTTCAGTTTAATAATAAAGGTAGCCTGATCGGAGCCGGCACCAGCAATGAAGTTATAGCCCTGGATTTGCTCACGGCTCTGAATAGCAGGGTCGGCAGCCAGAATTGAGTCAACCTCATTGATAATCTGACGGGTGCGAGCAACTGAAGTGGCGGGCGGCATAGATACTGTACAGAATACAGTACCGGTGTCCTCATCAGGCACCAGACCGGTCTTCGTGGTCGACATCGTGGCCACAAGGGCAGCGATACCGATGACGACGGCAATGCCGACGAGCAGGGGCTTGCGCACCAGTTTCTCAACGCGATTCTTATACTTGCCGAGAATCTTGTCGTAGGCAGTATTGAAGGCAAGGTGCATGCGGTCGATGCGCGACATCTTCACCTCGTGGCCGTCTTCATCGTGCGGTTTCAGGAAGATGGCACAGAGGGCGGGCGACAGCGTCAGGGCGTTCAGAGCCGAGATGAAGATGGCGACGGCCATCGTCACACCGAACTCACGATAGAACGTACCCGTCGTGCCACCAATGAACGACACAGGAATAAACACCGAAGCCATCACGAGGGTGATGGAGATGATGGCACCCGAAATCTCGTTCATGGCGTCGATAGAAGCCGTCAGCGCTGACTTATATCCCTGGTCGAGCTTGGCATGAACAGCCTCTACCACCACAATGGCATCATCGACCACAATTGCAATAGCCAGCAACAGGGCCGACAGCGTCAGCAAGTTAATGGAGAAGCCGAAGATGCTGAGGAAGAAGAACGTACCGATGAGCGACACGGGCACGGCGATGAGGGGGATGAGCGTCGAACGCCAGTCCTGCAGGAACACGTAAATGACGATGAACACCAGGATGAGGGTGAACAACAGCGTGAACACCACTTCCTCGATTGAAGCGTAGAGGAATTCCGTGACGTCGTAGTTGATCTTGTAGAACATGCCCGGTGGGAACAGCTTGGCCTGCTCCTCAAGCTCAGCCTTCACCGACTTGGCAATCTCGTTGGCGTTGGAGCCTGCTATCTGCTGCACCATGCCCATCACCGACGGGATGTTGTTGTTCTTCATCGACACCGAATACTGCAGACCACCGAGTTCAATGTCTGCCACGTCGCGCAACTTCAGCGTCGAGCCGTCGGCACGGCTCTGTATGATGATGTTGCCGAACTCCTCAGCGGTCTTCAGACGACCGGTGTAGCGCATGGCGTACTCATAGGCCACGTCGGCACGCTCACCGAACGTACCAGGAGCGGCCTCGATGTTCTGCTCGGCCAGCACGCCGGTGATGTCGGTGGGCATCAGCCCATACTGCTTCATCACGTCGGGGTGCAGCCAGATGCGCATCGAATAGGTTTTAACACCTGGGCTCTGCACGTCGCCCACGCCCTGAATACGCTTGATGGCCGGCACGACGTTAATATTATTATAGTTCGTAAGGAACTCGTCGTCGTAGCGACCGTCGGACGTCAGGGTGAACATCAAGACCTGCGAGGTCTGACGCTTCATCACAGTCACACCGATCTGAGTGACCTCGGCAGGCAGCAGTGACTGGGCCTGCGAGACGCGGTTCTGCACGTTGACGGCGCACATGTCGGGGTTCATGCCCTGACGGAACAGGATGCTCATCGAGGCCGTGCCCGACGCAGCCGACGAACTGATGTAGTCCATGCCTTCCACACCGTTGATACTCTCTTCCAACGGTACGAGCACAGAGTTCTTCACCGTCTCGGCATCGGCACCAGGATAGCTTGTGTACACCACGACCGTAGGCGGTGCAATGTCCGGATACTGCTCAATGGGCAGTGTGGCCAGACCGATAAAGCCCAGTATGACGATGAGAATTGAAATCACCGTCGAGAGTACTGGGCGCTTTATGAATGTTGTAAATGTCATGATTGGTTATTTCTTCATTGCATTAACGATATCGCCAGCCGTCATGGCCTTTGCCTGCTCTTGGATTTTTTCCTGGTATCTCTCTGGCGTGATAGGCACAATCTCCATCTGGTCTGAAAGTTTTGTGATACCATTGGTCACGTACTTATCGCCAACCTTCAGACCCTCGGTCACAACGAAATTGTTGCCGTCATTCTGCGGAGCCACCTTGATTTCGGTGTAGATGGCTTTGTTGTCAGCGCTGACGGTATAGACGAACTTCTTGTTCTGCACCTCCATCACGCAGGCCTGCGGGATGACAATGGCGTCGTCGTTCGACTCGGGGATGATGATTGTACCGCTGCCGCCGCTCTTGAGCAGACGGTCGGGATTCTGGAAGAGGGCAATCATCTGCACCGTACCCGTGGCCTGATCGATCACACCGCTCATCTTCGTCACAGTTCCCTCATAGCCATACTCTGTGCCGTCAGCCAGTTGCAGCTTCACCTTAGGCAGTTCGCTCAGGGCCTCACCATGACTGCCGTGAGCACGTTGCATGGCCAGCACGTCTTTCTCGGTCATCGAGAAATAGACCTCCATCTGCGAATTATTCGACACGGTGGTCAGCACGTTGGCGGCGCTCACCAAAGCACCTACCTTGAAGGGCAGCGTGCCGACAATACCTGCGGCAGGGCTCTTCACGTAGCAATAGCTCAGGGCCTCTCTTGCAGATGCGAGGGCAGCCTGGGTTTGAGCCAGCTGGGCCTTGGCGCTGTTCATCGTATTCTCGGCCGTCTGCAGTTCATAGTCGCCGATGACGTTGTTGGCATGCAACTGCTTCGAGTTCTCGTAGGTCAGCTCGGCCGTGTTCACCTGGCTCTGGGCCGTATTGACGGCTGCCTGGGCCTGACGCACCTGAGCCTGGTAGGTCTGGTTGTCAATCTCGAACAGCAGCTGACCGGCGCTGACCGACTGACCCTCCTTGACGAGGATGCGGGTGATGAATCCACCCAGCTTGGGGCTGATTTGCACGTCCTGCACACCCTTGATTGAAGCAGGATAAGTGGTCTGCGACGAGGCGCTCTGCGTGCCCACCGTCACAACCGGATACTCATTGTCACCGAAATTTGGACGACCGCCGCCACCGCCTCCACACGAAGACAGCACGGCAGCAACCGTCGCAATCAAAAGAATCTTACTCTTTTTCATACTTTGGAATTTTGTTATTTTTTGATGTTAAGTATCGTTATACAGGAAAAACCCAATGTTATCCTCTCGGTTTTCGGTGTGCAAAATTACAAAAAAATATGGTACGCACGTACCCCCCCACCTAATTTTTATATATAATTAGCAATTTTCCCGCCATTCTGACGTCCGCCATTAGCATCGTTGGCGGCTGTTTTTATAGCAGGCGTTCAGCAATCCAAAGGTTTCCTCACGAAGGTTAAACGTCAAGAAAATTCGGCGGGCACCTTGTAGGTAAGAAGCCGGGCACCACCACTATCTATGCCGTGGTGAACGGCTCTAAACGCTCGAACGACGCGCAGGTGATAGTGTCAGAGCCGTCGTTTACTTTCAATGGTTTCTCAATAGAGAACCAGACGAACAATGTGGAGACGAAGCCCACCATCACGGCCGACTACTCACTGGCACTGACGCGCAGTACGAACTTCAACCAAATAGCTCTGACTGATGAGCAGGGCGAGAAGGTGGACGGCACGGCAAGCATCAATGGCAGCACGATCTCGTTTACACCAACGAAACATCTGCAGCCGCTCAGCACCTACACGCTGACGATTCCCAAGAGTGCCGTTAAGAACAAGTGGGGCACCGACTATCTCTTTGAGCAGAAGGTCAGCTTTGCCACTGCCGACTGGAAACGGATGGCGCTCACGGTGCAGCCGGAAGCGACGTACATCATGCATGGCGACCAGATCGTGCTGTCGTGCTCTGTGCCAGAAGCAACCGTCTATTACTCGACGGATGGCAGCGAGCCGACGACACGCTACACTGAACCGCTGACCTTCGAGCAGGACATGACGCTGAAGGCTGTGGCGAAACTGGATGGCTACTACGATACAGAGGTGCTTGCGAAAGATTATATGCAGCGCATCGAAATCGTAGAGAAGTATCCTGACGCCGAGCCGCTCTACGTCTATGCCGACGTGAACCCCAGCATTACGTTCAGCCAGCGCTTCAACGGCGACCTCAGCGGCATCACCCTTCAGAAGGAAGACACGCAAATGGGAACACTGAGCAGCTTGGACTTTGAACCTATAATGCATGACCGCGCGCTCTACTTCGTACCCAAAGAGCCGTTGGAGCTGGGCATGAGCTATGTGGTGACCATCCCTGACGGCTCATTGACCACCGAGAAGGGGGAGCAGATGGCAGCCATCGACTGGCGCTTCACCACGGGTAGCTATGCCATAGCCGTCAGCACGGGTGGTCCCGAGTTGATGGCAGCCCTGAAGACGGGCGGCTCGCTCTGGACATGGGGACGGCACATCACTGAGGCCAACGCCGAGGACGGCAGCTATAGTTTCACCCTTCAGGACGTGCCGTCGGAATTCGTCAGCCGCGATGTGGTGGCCATATCGTCTGGCTACATGCACCATGCCCTGGTAAAAAACGATGGTACACTATGGATGTGGGGACGCCAGCTGTGCGGTGAGTTCGGTAACAATTCTAAAGCAGCCTCGCCCGTGCCTGTTGAAATTATGGGGGAGGTCAGCCAAGTGTCGTGCGGTATGCAGACGACAGCCATCGTGAAGCGCGACGGCTCGCTGTGGATGTGCGGTCGAAACGACCTGGCTCAGATAGACAGCACCCGTGAGTCGCACCTGGAGTTTGTCAAGGTGATGGACGGCGTGAGTGATGTACACCTCAGTTGGGGCTCGCTGACGGTGCAGAAGACTGACGGCACCACCATCACCCGCACCTGGGACGGATCGGCAGACGATCAACGCGAGCCGCAGAATATGGATCTTGACGGTATGGACGACGTGCAATATGGCTGGATGAATGCCGTAGCGCTGAGTCCAAGCGGCAGCGTCTGGACGTGGGACAACATCAACGAGCCCGTAGAAGTCATTGCCGGTCGGAACCCGCAGCCCGCAGAGGGCGTTGCCATCCTCGGCGAGACGCTGGTGATGGAGAAAGGCGAACGCGCCGTCGTGCCTGTACGGCCCATGCCGCTGTTGGCCGACTACAGTACGCTGCACTTTATCAGCAGCGATGCCATCGTTGCAGAAGTAAGCGACCGTGGTGTGGTGAACGCTCAGACTGACGGCAAAGCAACCATTACGGTCACAATGACCGATGCACAAGGCAGCCAATACGAGGCTCAGCTGGAGGTGCTGGTCGGCTCGGCCGCTGCCATCGGCGATGCGATGGCAGATAATGGTTGGTGTCTTAAGGTCGTGGCCAAGAACCATGTGCTTCACGTCTCTGGCGTACCAGCCGATGAGTTGATTAGCGTCTATAACGTCTCTGGCACTTGCATCCATCAGCAGCGCATGATTGGAACGCAACTTAACATTCCAGTTGCACACGATGGCATCTACCTCGTCAGGGCCGGTCGGCAGGTGAAAAAGGTCATGACCACTCGCTTGTAAACAAAGAAATTGGAATAATGAGGAACGGGCAGATCCTCATTATTCCAATTTCTTTTGATTTTTATTTGCCCCTACCGCAGCTGCTCCACCTGCCAGCCGTCGTCGAGGGTGCGGGTCGCGCTGCTGAAGTTGAGGCCCACGGCGTAGAGGGGACGCGGGTCGGAGGCGAAGGCTGCGGCATATTTCTTGCGCTTCACCTGGTCGAGGGCGGCGTCGGCCGACTGGTTGTACTTCAGTTCGAGGATGTAGATGGCGTCGGACATCTTCAGGGCGATGTCCATGCGGCCAGTGGCGGTCTGAACCTCGGCCTGCACGTCGGCACCGGCCGAGGCGAACAGGGTGTAGAGGATGCTCTGGTAGTGGCGCTCGTTGTTGTTAATGAGACTGTAGGGCATCTGTGCGAAGAACTCCTGGATGTAGACAAGGAACTCGTCGAGGGTCGTGTCGCCCCGCCGGAAGTCGTTGTAGGCATTGCTGAAGTTGTTCTGACTTCCGATGTAGTCGCCGCAGTAGCTTTGGTAGAGGCAGTCGGCGAAGCCTCGGTAGACCTCCTCGTTGGGGAAGCCCAGGGTCCAGTTGTCACTCAAGGGGTCGCGGTCCTTCAGCGTCAGGTAGCCGCTCTGGAAGAGCACTGGGATGGGGTCGCCGATGCGCTCCGTGGGGGCATTGAACACCTTCATCGAGGCCTTGTAGTTCTCCAGTTTGTTGAGGTCGATATTGTTCTTTTTGAGCAAGTTGGCCAGCATGGTGGGCGTGCCCGTGGAGAACCAGAAATTCTGAATGTCGCCCATGGCAAAGGCGTTGATGAGACTCCAGGGACAATAGACTTCGGTGAAGTTGACGGAGAAGTGGTAGCCGTCGTACCAGTGCTTCAGCCGCGCCACCATCTCGTCGTAGGTGTAGTGTATGTTCCAGCGCTTGTAAATCTTGTTCATCCGTTCACGCAGGAACTCAATGTCGGGCTGCATCTGCGTGAGCAGTTCCTCCTCAGTGATGCCGCAGACGCCTTCGTAGTTGGGGTCGAAGGTGAGCTGCTGTAGGTTATTAAGCTCGCTGAACACCGACAGCTGCGAGAACTTCGAGATACCCGTGAGGAACACGAAGCGCAGATATTGCGCCTGGGCCTTCAGCGGCGAGAACAGGTTGCGGACGCGGTTGCGGATATAGTCCTGCAACTCCGGGTCGTTAATGCTGTCGAGCATGGGCGCATCGTATTCGTCGATCAGGATGACCACGCGCTCGCCCGACTGCCCGTAGGCGGCCTTGATGAGCTCCGTCAGTCTTGAATCATAGTTTGTAGGATCTTCGGGGTTAGTAATCCCGAATTTTTCTTCCTGCTGCCTGAGAATAGTGTTGATGGTGGGGTGCACGCCCTCCTTCTCGAAGTATTTGCCGTTCGAGAGGTCGAGTCTGATGACGGGGTATTTCTTCCACTCCTTTTCCTTGTCGGCGATATAAAGCCCTTCAAACAGTTCGCGGCGCCCCTCGAAGTAGCAGCGCAGCGTGTCGACGAGCAGCGACTTGCCGAAGCGGCGCGGACGGCTCAGAAAGAAATACTTCGCCTCCGTGTTCGCCATTTTCCACACGTATTCGGTCTTGTCTATATATACGGCTTTGCCCCGACGTATCCAATCGAACTCCTGCACGCCCACGGCATATTCGTTTCCTACTCGTTTTATCTGCATGGTTCCTGTCTCTTTGTTTGGCTGCAAAGTTACGCAAAAGTTTCCACACAGCAAAAGTTTTCATGTTTTTTCTTGTCGGTCTCGTCGTTTTTCACTACCTTTGCCAACGAAGACAAACCATAACAACGAAACTGACATGGCAAAAGTTTATGTATTCTTAGCTGACGGCTTCGAGGATATCGAGGCTCTCATTCCGGTCGACGTGCTGCGTCGGGGCGGCGTGGAAGTAGTGACGGTGAGCACTGTTGAGGACTCACAAGTAGTAGTATCGGCCCATGGCGTAGGCATTGTTGCCGACGCGATGATCAGCGACTGCAGCTTCGACGATGCCGACCTGCTGATGCTGCCGGGCGGTATGCCGGGCGCTACCAATCTCTACGACTGCGGCCCTGTGCGCGAAGCTGTGCTTCAGCAGCATCGTCAGGGAAAGCGCATCGGAGCCATCTGCGCTGCGCCGGCTGTCGTGCTGGCTCAGCTTGGTGTGCTCGACGGGCGTCGTGCCACGTGCTATCCTGGCTTCGAGCAGATGCTGACTAAAGCCGAATACACGGGTGAACTGGTCACCGTCGACGGCCATATCACCACAGGCGAGGGACCTGCTGCTGCCCTGCCCTACGCCTACGAGTTGCTGGCCCAGCTGGTCAATCCGCAAACCTCGCGCCAGGTGGCTGAGGGCATGCGTTTCTTACACCTCATGGAAACAAAGTAAAAAGAAGGAGAAAAGCGATGGATTATGTAATCATCGTGGCGGGTGGCAAGGGACTGCGCATGGGCGGTGACGTGCCAAAGCAGTTTTTGCCCGTGGGCGGCATGCCCGTGCTGATGCGCACGCTGCAGCGCTTCCGCGACTATTCGGCTGACCTGCAGATCATTCTCGTGCTGCCCCGCGACCAGCAGGACTACTGGCACGAACTGTGCAGGAAATACGCTTTCCTCCTTCCTTCGGATACTCCAGGGGGAGGCTCCTACCAGCTCACTGACGGCGGGCATACACGCTTCCACAGCGTGCTGAACGGACTCAGGCTCATTCCCGACGACGCTGAGGGCGTCGTAGGCGTCCATGACGGCGTGCGCCCCTTCGTCTCGATTGATGTCATTGCCAACTGCTTCAAGACCGCCCACGCCCTTGAGGCTGTCATACCCGTGATGCCCGTGGTAGAGTCGTTGATTAACATCAGGAAGGGGCCTGTCCGACGCGAAGACTACCGCATCGTACAGACGCCTCAGGTGTTCAGCATCCAAGTGCTGAAGAAAGCTTACGAGCTGCCCTATAGCCCCCACTTCACCGACGACGCATCGGTGGTGACTGCCAGCGGAACGGATGTGGCCGTGGTTGATGGCAATCGCGAAAACATCAAAATCACAACACCCTTCGACCTGAAAATTGCCGAAACACTCGTATGACGGACATTCTCTCGCAGGACATCATGTACTTGCCGGGCGTAGGCCCGCAACGCAAGAAGATGCTAAGTCAGGAACTCGGCATCGAGACGTTTGGCGACCTGCTGGAGTATTACCCTTACAAGTACGTCGACCGCTCTAAGGTCTATCACGTCAGCGAACTGACAGGCGACATGCCATTTGTCCAAGTCGTCGGTCATATCCTCAGTTTTGAGACGTTCGAGCAGGGGCCGCGCAAGGAGCGCGTCGTGGCCCACTTCACCGACGGTACGGGCATCATGGACCTTGTCTGGTTTAAGTTTGGCAAGACGGCAAAGACAAAATACAAAATCGGCACCGACTATGTCCTGTTCGGCAAGCCGACCGTCTATCACAACCGTATCCAGGTGGCTCACCCGGACATCAGTGAAGAGTGTAGAATGGAGAGTGTAGAGTTTGCTACCGCTCCGCAGGACGGCTCTCCAGCGGTAGCAAACTCTACACTCTCCACTCTACACCCTACACTCAAAATGCAGCCTTTCTACAACACCACCGACAAGATGAAGAAGGGCGGCATCACCTCGCGCACCATCGAAAAGCTGACCAAGACGCTGCTCACCAAGCTGCGCGACCCGCTGCCCGAGACGCTCCCGCCATTCATCACCGAGACGCGCCACCTGATGCCGCGCGACGAGGCTATCCGCGCCCTCCACTATCCCCACGACGCCAAGCAACTGGAGCGGGCACGTGTCCGCATGAAGTTTGAGGAGCTCTTTTTTGTTCAGCTCAACATCCTCCGCTATGCCAGCGACCAGCGCCGCAAGTACAGCGGATTCGTCTTCAACCGCATCGGCGCCACGTTCAACGAATTTTTCTTCCGCAACCTTCCTTTTCCGCTCACGGGCGCCCAGAAGCGCGTCATGCACGAGATACGAGCCGACCTCAGCAGCGGTCGCCAGATGAACCGCCTCCTGCAGGGTGACGTCGGCTCCGGCAAGACGCTCGTCGCCCTGATGACAATGCTCATCGCCATCGACAACGGATTTCAGGCCTGCATCATGGCCCCGACCGAAATCCTGGCCGAGCAGCATCTGCAGACCATCCGCGACTTCTTGCACGACATGCCCGTCCACGTGGAACTGCTGACGGGTATCGTCAAGGGCAAGCGCCGCCAGCAGGTGCTCGAGGGGTTGCTCTCGGGCGAGGTGCAAATCGTCGTGGGCACCCACGCCATCATCGAGGACACTGTTCAGTTCCAGCGCCTCGGCCTCGTCATTATCGACGAGCAGCACCGTTTCGGCGTTGCCCAGCGGGCCAAACTCTGGAGCAAAGCCGCTCCGCCTACAACACCTACCCAACCTACCTCACCTACCACACCTACCCCCCCCCGCTCTCTCCCCCACGTGCTCGTCATGACGGCCACACCCATACCCCGCACGCTGGCTATGACCCTCTACGGCGACCTCGACGTGAGCGTCATCGACGAACTGCCCCCTGGCCGAAAGCCCATCCGCACCACCCACGTCTTCGACACCCGCGCGACGTCGCTCTACGACGGCATCCGGCGGCAAATCCATGAGGGCCGACAGGTCTACTGCGTTTTCCCATTGATTGAGGAAAGCGAGAAGATTGACCTGAAGAACCTCGAGGACGGCTTCGAGACACTACGCCAGGCCTTCCCTGAATTCCGGCTGAGCAAGGTGCATGGCCGCATGAAACCGCAGGAGAAGGAGCAGGAGATGCAGCGCTTCGTCAGCGGCGAGACGCAAATTCTGGTGGCCACGACGGTCATCGAGGTGGGCGTCAACGTGCCCAACGCCTCGGTCATGGTCATCTTCGATGCTCAGCGCTTCGGTCTCTCGCAGCTCCACCAGTTGCGCGGCCGCGTGGGCCGTGGTGCTGACCAATCGTTCTGCATCCTCGTCACGGGCTATAAACTCTCTGAGGAGACCCGCAAGCGCATCGACATCATGTGCGAGACCAACGACGGTTTCCGAATCGCCGAAGCCGACCTGAAACTGCGCGGGCCCGGCGACCTTGAGGGTACACAGCAGAGCGGCATGGCCTTCGACCTGAAGATTGCCAACATTGCAACCGACGGCCAGCTGGTCCAGATGGCCCGCGACGAAGCCCGGAAAATCATCGATGACGATCCCGAATGCAACGCCGACAAGTATGCCCTGCTCTGGCGGCGGCTCAGCCAGCTGCGCAAGAGCAATATCAACTGGGGGGTGATTTCATAGCCGAATTCAACCTAAAATGTAAAGCAAATTCGCAGTTTCCTGTAAGGATTTTACAACCGACAGAAAATCAGCGGCTTACAACATTATTAAGAAAGAAGTGCCGCTTCTTTGCCAAAGAAGGGCCGCTTTTCGACTCAAAAAGGGCCGCTTCTTTCATCAAAAAGGACCGCTTCTTCAAAAACCAAGTTCAATATTGTAAAATAAATTCCGAATTTACAACAACTCCAGAGCGACTCTTGAATAACTTAAAAATAAAAGAGAAAACGTTAAAAGTCTGCAAAAAGTTTTAGTTTGATACTTTTTGCTCAATATTTTTTTGTAACTTTGCACCGAATTTTTGATTTTAGAAACCCCAAAAACAACCTATAATGAGTTTTAAGAGACTGAAAAGATTTGCCATCATAACCTTCGCAGCCATTGCAGCCGTCCCCGCCATGGGGCAGGACCTGCTGGCCAGCCAGGCCCCCATCGACCGCAAAATGAAGGCGGTCGACTCCGTTTTCCTGCAGAAACTTATTCAGACCGAAGAGTGGGAATCACCCGCTGAAGATTTATATGAGGACTGGGACAACGTCTACGCCCATCGTCCCACCACACTGCCCGACTCTTTCCGCATTGACCTGCGCGACTTCTGCATGCCGACGCCGAGCCGCGTCATCACTTCGAACTTCGGCCCGCGCTGGGGCCGCCGCCATCAAGGCCTCGACATCAAGGTCTACATCGGCGACACCATCCGCGCTGCCTTCAGCGGAAAAATCCGCATGGTGAAGTATGAGGCCAAAGGCTACGGCAAGTATGTCGTCATCCGCCATCCCAACGGACTGGAGACCATCTACGGCCACATGTCGAAGCAGCTGGTCAAGGAGAATCAGGAAGTACGTGCCGGCGACCCCATCGGACTGGGCGGCAATACAGGACGTTCCACGGGTTCGCACCTGCATTTCGAGACACGTCTCTGCGGCGTGGCACTGAACCCCGCCTTGATGTTCGACTTCCGCAACCAGGACGTCGTGGGCGACTTCTACACCTATTACAAGAAGACCTATGAGCGCGAACAGGCTGTGGCCACCCAGCTGCGCGGCGCCAACGGCCTGCACGGCTATAATCCCGCCGACGTGAACAGCCCCAACATGGGCAAGAGCACCGCTAAGACCTCGCGTGCCACCACGCGCAACCATAAGGTGAAGAAGGGCGAGACCCTTTCATCGATTGCCCGCAAGCACGGCACCAGCGTCAGCGCCCTCTGCAAGCTCAACCGCATCAAGCAGACTGTGAAGCTGCGCCCCGGTCAGGTCCTGAAATATTAGCATTTCGGAATCCCGCCAAAAAGAAAATAATGAAAAAAACATTTCTGACTCTTACATTGTGCCTCGTGGCCCTGGCCATCGGGGCACAATCGCTTTATGTGGGCAGCTACAACGTGCGCTATCAGAACGACGGCGACAACCACGAAGGCAACGGATGGGCACAGCGCGGACCCGTGCTGGCGGCCCAAGTGAAATTCGAGAACCCCGACATCTTCGGGGCACAGGAGGTGCTCAAGTCGCAGCTCGACGACCTGCTCCAATGGCTGCCTGACTACGACTACATCGGCGTGGGGCGCGAGGACGGCATCCACGGCGGCGAGCACGAAGCCATCTTCTACGACCGCCGGAAACTGCGCCTGATTGACCACGGCGACTTCTGGCTCTCAGAGACACCCGACCACCCCAGTCTGGGATGGGATGCCGCATGCACGCGCATCTGCACCTGGGGCTATTTCAAGGACATGCAGACGAAGCTCAAGTTCTACTACTTCAACCTCCACATGGACCACGTGGGCATCGTTGCCCGCCGCGAGGCCGCCAAGCTCGTCGTCAGCCGCATCGCCGAGATTGCCGGCAGCAAGCCCGTCGTACTGACCGGCGACTTCAACGTCGACCAGACCAACGAAATCTACACCACCTTCACCTCGTCCCCCCTGCTCAAAGACAGCTATGAGCACGCTCAGGTGCGCTTCGCAGAGAACGGCACCTACAACGCCTTCAACCCCGACCTGAAGACCGAGAGCCGCATCGACCATATCTTTGTAAGTCCCCGCTTTCAGGTAGAGCGCTACGCCGTCCTGACCAACTGCTATTGGGTGCCCACGGCCGTCTCAGCCGAGAAACAGAAGGGCAAGGACGCCCCGCAGGAAATCGATTTCGCCCGCTACGAACGCCGCCTGCCCAGCGACCACTATCCTGTCTTTGCCCGGCTTCGCTGGCAGAAGTGACTTGGTTAATCATACAAGAAATGGCGCTTCTTGACATCAATATACCCCTATATTGGTATCAAGAACCGCCATTTTCATTATTTAGAGCATGAGGGAAACCGACCAAGAAGGGGCAAATATCTTCATCGTCACCCTGTGAACAAAAAACTCCCCGAAGTCGTTGAACCGGCTTCGGGGAGTTTTTACTCCTTATTTTGAAAGAGGTTATTTCACGCTGAGCGACTCAATCTCCCAGGTTGCAGCCGTAGTAGTGCTGCTGGTATAACGGAAAGCTATGGTCACATTAGCACCTGCGGGCACATGACCTGTGCTGGTGATGAAATTCCAATTCGTACCGTCAGGCCACTGGTCGATTGTTATCTCAGTCCAGTCGGCCACATTCACAGCACCGCCGTTGTAGGTTGTGGAGGCCATCACATGGAGGTCGCTGCCCGAGCCGTAGCGCTGAACCTGAGAGAAAGTCAGCGTAGCGCCATTGGCAAGATTAAGAGCAGGACTTATGAGCCAGCTGTCGGTTTCATAGCGAGCACCGCCGACATAAGCTGAAGCCTTCATACCATACTTTGAGTCGTAAGCCCAGACATAGTCGATGCCGTCAACCAGATCAACCAGGTCCTTAATCGTCCAGTCGCCCTGACCGTTGGCCTTGAAATCGACGTCGAGCGAAGTCTGTGCCGAGCCACCGCCGTCGGAGCTCTTTCCGTTCAGCTTGACCAGCCAGTTCTTCTTGTTGGCAAACTCAGGCGTGGTGCCACCATAGTAAATCACCTTACCACAGACGACCACCTCGTCGCCGACAGCAATCTGTGTATTGCCATCTTGCCAAGGCTGGTTGTCGAAGTAGTAGCTACCATAGACAGTGAATTCATCATTAGCCTTGCCGTCTGCAGAAATGTTATAGGTGGCTGTGCCAAACTGAGCACTATAGGTGTACTTGATGCTTGAGATGATACCCTTCACGTAGATGTCGTCAGTCGATTCAACATCTTTACCAAGGTTCGTGGTGTAGTTGAGTGCAGCCGTCACATTGTAGGGGCTGGCGGCACTACCGTTGCCTTCAGCGGGATGTGCCACGCCTTTCTGGGTGATGGTATAAGAAACAACAGACTCAGTCGAACTGTTAGCTGACGAGAAACTGATGTCGCTGCTACGCGTTGCACCGCCATTCGGAGCCACTGCAAAGCGGAACACAACAGTGTCGGCTTCACCTGCAATATATTTGCTGTCGACATAGCTGATCCACTCGCGATCGGCCTCGGGGATGGTGAAGTAGGCACCAGCGCCTTTATAACTCACCTTTACCTCGACCTGACCACCTTCATTTCCGACAGAAGCTGGTTCTGACTCAACCTTAACCAGCGACTTCTGGATGTCGAGGACGGTGACATTGACCAGTTCAACGGTACCGTTATAGGTCGTCTTGGGACCTTCGATGGTGATGATGTCGCCCACCTCTATGCCCCATACGGCGATGGAGTTGTTCTGTCCGGCCGAACCGTTCTTGTCGAGCGTGCCGTAGATGTAGACCTCGCCGGTGCCGTCGTCGAGATACCAGTTGCCGTAGGTGGTGTTGGCAATCTTCGTCACCGTGCCCGTGACGCGGAAGGTTTTGCCGTCGGGGGCGGCAAGCACCTCGGCGCAGGTGGCGGTGGCAGCCTCCATAGAGCCCTGGCGCACCAGGACGAACTGCGTGTGCTCGCCGCTGATGATCTGCAGCTCAGCCTCGCGGCCGCCGTTGGTGGCATCAGCGTGGAAGGTCACCTTCGTCTCACCGGCCGAACCGGAGACCACGTCGGCCGTCAGCCAGTCGGGCACGGCCTCGTAGGTGGTGTCGCGGGTGCCGTCGTCGTGGCGTGTAATCTTCTGGAAGATCTTACCCATTTCCCAGGCACTGCCGGCCTTAACCGTGAACGACACGTCACCGCCGCCATCGGGAATAGAGAGGTAGGACTGGCTGACGTTGACGTCGCCAAACGTTCCCAGTTCGTCGTCGTCGGAGCATGCTGCAAAGAGCATTGCCGACAGGAAAGCACCAAAAATATATCTTAGCTTCATAACTGTATTTCCTCCTTATATTTAATTAAACATGTACTTGATACCAACCGAAGCATACCAGCACTGGCCGATGCTGTGGACGGGCAGGAAGGTCTTCGTGGAGCCGCTGACGGCAGCGGGCGTCGAGAAGACGGGATAGCCTTGGGCGTCGGTGCGGTCGTAGCGCAGGATGCGGCCTTCGCTGAGTGCGGAGTTCATGCTCTTGGACACGCCCCAGCTGGAGTTGAAGAGGTTGAGCACGTTCTTCACGTCGAGCGACAGCTGCAGGCGGTGGGTGGTGTTGCAGACGTTCACCTTGAAGTCGTGCTTGTAGCTGAAGTCGATGCGGTGCACCCAGGGGTTGTAGACGCTGTAGCCCTCGGAGTATTCGCCCTGGTGGTTCTTCAGGTAGCCGTCCTTGTGCACATAGTCCATGAAGCGCACCATGTCGTCCTTCGAGGCGAAGCGGAAGGCGCCGGAGCCCTGGACGGCCCCGTTCTCGTCGTAGTAGCTGGCCTCGCCGTCGTTGGGTATGTAGATGGCGTCGTAGTTGTAGCCGTCGCCGTTCATGTCGTTGGCCATCATGTAGGAGTAGTTGTAGCCACCGCGCCAGGTCTCGTAGATCATCGAGTAGTGGTTGCCGCTCTTGTCGTGTATGGTGGCGTTGGCCACGATGCGGTCGGGCGTCACGTACTGCGAGTTGTGCAGCTTGATGTTGTTAGGACCGGCCGTAGTGGGCACGTAGGTGAAGGCCGACTCGGCAGCCGATCCCGGCAGACCCGTGATCTCCTTCGACACGGTGTGCGTGTAGGCAGCCATCAGCGAAATCCACTCAGCGGGCTGCGCGTTCAGCGTCACGTTGGCGCTCCATCCATAGCCCTTCGAGGTGTTCTCCAAGACGAAGGCCTTGGTCTGGTTGCGGAAGTTAGCGGGATAGACGGGGCGGTTGTCCACGCCGTTCCAGCGGGCGAAGCCCTCGGCGGGCAGCATGCTCCAGTCGGAGATGCTGACGGCATTGATGGTCTTGTTGAAGATTCCCTCAACTGTGGCGGTGAAGGGGAACGAGACGGGCAGCTGATAGTCGATGGCCACCGACGTCTTCCACACCTGCGGCATCTTGAAGTCGGGGTCGACGGCCGAGATGGAGCTGGGCACGGTGCCGTCCTCTGGGCGCACGGTGGTGGGATAGCCCAGCGAGAACAGCTTGTCCTTCAGGGCTTCGATGGTGGCGCGGCCGTTGGCATCGGTCACAAGTCCACCGGCGAACTCGCTCATCGTGAAGCCCTTGTTCTGGGCGTTCTTGGCATTGATCTGTGCCTGATACTGCACCAGACCGCCGTTGGTCGGCATGTTGGTGAAGAATACCAGTGGCAGACGGCCGGAGAACAGGCCCGTGCCGCCGCGCACCTTGAGCGACTTGTCGCCGAAGACGTCGTAGGTGAAGCCCACGCGGGGCGACAGCGTGATGCTGTTGGAGGGCCACTTGCCCGTGTCGATGTGGCGCACGTGGCCGTCGCGGTCGTAGTAGTTCAGGTCCATGATGGCCTTGTTGGTCATCAGGTCGTTGTTGTTGAAGAACAGACCGTCGATGCGGGTGCCGTAGGTCAACTTCAGGCGCTCGGTAACGTTCCAGTCATCCTGCACGTAGACACCGGCCTTGTTGAACTGCACGCGGGCTGCGGGCTTCGACTCACCGTCGTAGCCGTAAGTCAGGTTCACGATCTCAGGCGCGGCACCGGTGAGGAAGTCGTCCAGGCTGCTGTAGCGATAGTATCCCGTGCCGTTGCGCATATACTGGTTGTCGGCCATCTGGTGCTCAAAGTTCACGCCGGCCATGATGCGGTGCGTGCCCAGATAGTAGGTCACGTCATCCTTCACGTTCCAGATGGTGTTGTGCACGGCGTTGTTCCATGTGAACAGCTCATAGCCCAGGGCTATGTAGTTGTCGCCGTCCTCCATAATATCGATGTGGGGGAACTGGCTGGAGTCTGAGCCGCGCACGTCATCGAGCTTCGAGAAGGTGGCTAACAGCTGGTTCGACAGGTTGTCGGTGAGGCGGCTGTTCAGGTCGAGCGAGACCGAGTGCACCAAGTTGTCCATGGAGTACATCGTGTTGGCGTAGGACATGGAGTAGTCCGACATACGGGCATGCACGGCACGTGTGCCGCCGTCCATCGACGAGGCGTTGGGCGACTGCCAGTAGGAGTTCTTCGTGTAGTTGTAGCGCAGGGCCAGATGGTGGCGGTCGGTGATGTTCCAGTCCATGCGGGCCAGCAGCTTGTAGTTGTTCTCATCGGCAGGGAACGAGGTCCACGAGCCAGTGCTGTAGCCGTAGCGGTCGGCCACATACTCCGACACGCGCTGCAGGTCGCTCAGCTTGGTGCGCGAGATATACTGGTCGTAGACCGACACGCCGTCCACGGAGCCGCGCCAGCGGTTCACCACAGTGGGCGTCTTGGTCATTTCGCCGTTGACGAAGAAGAACAGCTTGTCCTTGATGATGGGGCCGCCCAGAGTCAGTCCGTAGGTGGTCTTGCTGTCCTTCTCGCGCGCACCGGCCACGGTCTCACGGTCGACGGCGTCGCCGCGCAGGTTCTCGTTCTGGTGATAGACGTAGGCCGAGCCCTTGAACGTGTTCGTACCGCTCTTGGTGATGGCGTTCACGCCGCCACCGATGAAGTTGGTCTGGCGCACGTCGAAGGGCGAGATGACCACCTGCAGCTCCTCGATGGCGTCGATTGAGATGGGGTTGCCGCCGCCGGGCAGGTTCGACGACAGACCGAAGTTGTTGTTGAAGTTGGCACCGTCGACGGTGAAGTTGGCCAGTCGGCCGTCCGAGCCGGCAAAGCTCATACCGTTGCCACCGTAGGGCGACAGTCGCGTGACGTCGGTAATGGCACGGCTCACCGTCGGCAGATTCACGATCTGCTGGCTGGTGATGTTGGTGGCGGCACCGGTCTTCTCGCCTGCGAACTTAGTGGCCTTGCCGCTGACGACAACCTCGGTGAGCTGTGCCGAGTTCTCGGCCAGCCATACGTTCAGGTTGTAGGTCTCGCCTAACTGCAGGGTAATGTCCTTCAGCGTCTTGGTCTCGTGGCCGATGTAGCTCACCGTCACGGCGTAGGGGCCGCCGGTGCGCATACCTTGAATGGAGAAATGGCCGGTGGCGTTCGACACGGCCGTGTAGCGGGTGCCCGAAGGCTCGTGAACGGCTTGCACCGTGGCACCGATAATTTCCTCACCACTTCCTTCGAACGTGACCTTACCGGTCATGCTCGACGTAGTGATTTGGGCCATGGCCGTCAGCGTCATAGCCAGCAGCATGGTCACCAATGAAAAAAGTCTTTTTTGCATAAGGTTAAAAACGATTTATAAAGAGATTATTGTTTCGGTGTGCAAAATTACGAACTTTTTTCGATATAAAAGCACGAAAACTCATTTTTTTTCAGTCAAAAAAAAAGAGTTTTCGTGCTTCCGAAAGGAAAATGACGCCCATCGAAACATGGAGGGGAGGCGGAGAATCTTCGTCAGTTCGGTCTCAAAACCGTCGAGGAGGGGCAAGGGGTGGTTCCTTGCTAAGGCAAACGTCCTTCGGCCGAGCGGAAACACAAACCGCAGGTCACATTTGCTGAAGAATCAACCACCCCCGACCCCTCCTTTCAAGGAGGGGAGTAAAGTGAGGGCCATGACTCAGAAATGTGTATAAAGAGTGGCTTTCCAAGGAGGGGAGTAAAGTGAGGG